>Ga0137308_100259_pt1 | contig 97201 bp, 82 predicted proteins | sample Inofrocosms_June_FD_97181 | JGI IMG/M metagenome (GOLD analysis project Ga0137308, IMG submission 97181) | Mouse cecal microbial communities from Vienna, Austria - N-Acetylneuraminic and N-Acetylglucosamine D2O microcosms_June | ecosystem: Host-associated > Mammals > Digestive system > Large...
CCCCGCCATCATTGACCGGGAAACCTTTGCCCTGGTTCAAAATCTCCGTCAGCACCGCCGCAGACCCACGAGAACGGGCATCGTCAGTATGTTCTCCGGGCTTCTTTACTGTGCCGACTGCGGCAGTAAGCTGGGGTACAGCGCCACCAACAACTACAAGCGGGAGCAGGCGTTTTTCTTCTGCTCTGCTTATCGAGGAAATTTCAACGTTTGCTCGGCCCATTTCATCCGGGAAAAAGTAGTTGAGGAATTGGTGCTGGAAGGTCTGCAAAGACTGTTGTGGTACATCCAGGTCTACGAAAAGCGGTTTGCCCAGGAGCAGATGGAGCATTTTGGTCTGCAAGAGAAGAAAAAACTGACCGCCAAGTGCCGGGAACTGGACAAGGCCAAACAGCGGGTATTGGAGATTGACCAGCTTATTCAGAAAAGCTATGAGGACATGACCAAGGGCCTGCTGTCCGAGGAACGTTTTGCCACGCTGACGGTATCGCTGGAAAATGAACAGCGGCAGTTGAAAGTGGATATTCCAGCATTGGAGGACAGCTTGAACACCACCGCCGATAAAGCCGATGATTTGCAGAAGTTCATCCAGCGGGCCAGACAGGTGACCCGGCTGACGGAGCTGACGCCTGAAATCGTCCACGAGTTCATTGACAAAATCGTGGTATCCAAGCCAGAGAAGATAGATGGCAAGCGGCATCAGAAGGTGGACATCTACTACAGCACCATCGGTCTTTGGACAGCGCCGGAGCCGGAAACGCTGGAACAGGAATATATGGCCTACTATCAAGCCATGCAGAAGCGTAAGAAAAGGACGGCATAGCCGTTCCACATAGAGAGATTTTTTTACAGGTAGCCCTAAGGGTGGCACTTCTTTACGAAGTGCCACCCTTCAGGGGCCGCCAATTTTTGTTAACCCGCGATAAATTTGTCCCAATACCCCATGATGAAGATAAACAGCACAATCACAGGCAGGACATAGCTGACATAGAACCGCACGCCCTTGGGGAAGGCCAGACCCTGGCCCTCATTGGCCTCGGCCAGGAAGTGATCCCAGCCCCAGCCCTTCCGGCTGGTGCAGAACAGCACATAGAGCAGGGAACCCAGGGGCAGGATGTTCTGAGAAACCAGGAAATCCTCAATCCCGGAGATATCCATTCCCAGTATGGTGACTCCGGACCACAGGTTGGACCCAAGCACACAGGGCATAGACAGCACCAGCACACCCACAAAGTTAATCAGCACCGCCTTCTTCCGGGACATCCACCACCGGTCCATGGTAAAGGAGATGATATTCTCAAAGACGGCGATCACAGTGGACAGGGCGGCGAAGGACAGGAACAGGAAGAAGGCCGCCCCCCACAGCCGGCCCATAGGCATGGCGTTGAAGATGTTGGGCAGGGTCATGAACACCAGAGGGGGACCGTTCTCGGTGGCCACCCCGTAGGCCGAGCAGGCGGGGAAGATAATCAGCCCCGCCACAAAGGCTACACAGGTGTCCAGCACGCCGATGCGCAGGGCCTCCCCCGCCAGCCGGTGCTCCTTGCCGATATAGCTGCCGAAGATGGCAATGGCTCCGATGCCCAGGGACAGGGTGAAGAAGGCCTGGCCCATGGCGGCAAAGACCGCCTCGCCCAGAATCCAGTTGCCCTCAGCGTCGTAGGCCAGGTTGTGGAAGTTGGGCTGGAGGTAGAACCGCAGGCCCTCCTCCGCTCCATCCAGCAGGACGGAGTTCACCGCCAGCACCACCATCAGGACCAGCAGGCACACCATCATCACCTTGTTCACCCGCTCCACGCCGTTGCGCAGGCCCTGGACGCACACCAGCATGCCGATGCACACCACAATAACCATATACAGCGTCATGGTGCCGGGCGCACCCATCAGCTCGACAAACTGTCCAGCCACCCCTTCGGTATCCAGGCCCACAAAGTCTCCCCGGAGCATTTTGACAAAGTAGTACAGCAGCCACCCGGCGATAACGGTGTAGAACATCATCAGCAGGTAGTTGCCGGCAAAGCCCACATAGCTGTACCAGTGCCATTTGGAACCCTTGGGCTCCAGCCGCTGGAAGGACAGGGCGATGCTCCGCTGGCTGGCCCGGCCCACGGCCAGCTCCATCACCATAACAGGCAGGCCCAGAATCACCAGGAACAGCAGATACAGCAGCACAAAGGCCGCCCCGCCGTACTGCCCCGTGATGTAGGGAAAGCGCCACACGTTGCCCAGTCCAATGGCGCAGCCCGCCGAGATAAGCACAAAGCCCAGGCGGGAGGAAAATGTCTCTCGTTTCTCCATATGATTGCCTCCTAACAATAAAACAACATTACTATTTTACCCATTTGTCTTCATCGGGTCAAGACCCACTTTTCCCTTAAAATTCCCCTTGACAGAGGATTTTTTTGCGCTATAATGATAGTACAGTTGTTCTATCGAACGTTTTTTCTGACGGGAGGTCCCCCTATGGAGCTGTTGGACAAGCTGAACATCCTGGCCGACGCCGCCAAGTACGACGCGGCCTGCACCTCCAGCGGGCTGGACCGCGCCGGCCGGCAGGGGGCCATCGGCAGCACCATGGTGGCGGGCTGCTGTCACTCCTTCTCGGCGGACGGCCGGTGCGTCACCCTTCTCAAGGTGCTGCAAACCAATTTCTGCGTCTACGACTGCCAGTACTGCGTCAACCGCCGGTCCAACGATGTGCCCCGGGCCGCCTTCACTCCGGAGGAGCTGTGTGAGCTGACTATCGGCTTCTACCGCCGCAACTATATCGAGGGGCTGTTTCTTTCCTCGGCGGTGATCCAGAGCCCGGACTACACCACCGAGCTGATGATCCGCACTCTGCGGATTTTGCGGGAAACATACCGCTTTGGCGGCTATATCCACGCCAAGGCCATCCCGGGGGCGGACCCCCTTCTCACCCACCGGCTTGGCCTGCTGGCCGACCGGATGAGCGTGAATATCGAGCTGCCCTCCTCCCCCAGCCTGGCCCTTCTCGCCCCGGACAAGAAAAAGGAGGCCATCCTCACCCCCATGCGGCAGATCAGCGAGGGCATCGCCGCCTCCAAGCAGGAGCTCGCCGTCTGCCGCCACGCCCCCCGGTTCGCCCCGGCAGGCCAGTCCACCCAGATGATCGTGGGGGCCACCCCGGAGAGCGACCGGCACATCCTCACCCTCACCCAGGCTCTTTACGACCGCTACCAGTTAAAGAGGGTGTTCTACTCCGCCTATATGCCCGTATCCTCCAGCCCCCTGCTGCCGGTGGCAGAGGGCTTCAAGCCCCCTCTGCTCCGGGAGCACCGGCTGTATCAGGCCGACTGGCTGCTGCGGTACTACCACTTCCGGGCGGAGGAGATCCTGGACGAGTCCCAGCCCGACCTGGACCCCAGGATGGACCCCAAGTGCTGCTGGGCCCTGCGCCATCTGGAGTTCTTCCCGGTGGAGGTAAACCGGGCGGACTACGAGGCCCTGCTCCGGGTGCCGGGACTGGGGGTGCGGTCGGCCAGGCGCATCCTGCGGGCCCGGCGGGTGGGGCCCCTCAACTTTGAGGGGCTGAAACGGCTGGGAGTGGTCCTCAAGCGGGCCCAGTATTTTCTCACCTGCTCCGGGCGGATGATGCAGGGCCTGCACGTCAGCGAGGACGGCCTCCTCCGTCACCTGGTCTCCCTGGAGGCCCCCGCCCTGGCCGAGCCCGCGCCGGAACAGCTGTCGCTGTTCGATTCCGCTGTGTAGGGACACATCACGATGTGTCCGCCCCTTTTACCGGCAGGTGCGTTTTAACGGCGGACGCATCGTGAGGCGTCCCTATAGAAAGGAGGTGTCCCCATGTCCTGGACGCAAATTTCCTGTCAATACGACGGCACCTACCCCGGCTTTCTCTCCTGCGTCTTTGACTGCTACGTCAACCGGGAGGAGCCAGTGGAGTTCCATTCCCCGGAGGACATGTGCTGCTCCCTCTACCCCCTGCGGCAGGTGGAGACCGACGAGGCCCACGCCCAGCGAGTCTTCCGGTCCTTCGGCAAGTTCGGGGCGGAGGGACAGCGGCTGGCAGTGCGGACCTTCCTCACCTGCCTGCCGGACAGGGAGCTGTGGCTGTGGCGGTTTCTCCGTCTGGCCTACGAACAGGGTCCTAAGATTGGCCGGAATCTCACCGACCCCACGGTGGACAAGGTGCGCAAGGCGGTGTGGCACCTGGAGCACGAGGCCCATATGTACAAGGGTTTTACCCGCTTTTCCGAGCTGGAGGGGACGCTGGTGGGGGAGATCGAGCCCAAAAATCGGGTGCTCCCCCTGCTGCGGGCCCACTTTTCCGGACGGTATCCCCAGGAGCGCTTTGTCCTCCACGACCGCACCCATAGCGAGGCCCTGTTCCACCAACCCGGCCCCCAGGGCTGCGCCATCCTGCCGGTGGAGGATTTTTCCATGGGCCCCGCCGGAGCAGAGGAGCTGGCCTACCGGAGGCTGTGGCGTGCCTTTTACGACACCATCGCCATTGAGGGCCGCTACAACCCAAAATGCCGCATGACCAACATGCCCAAGCGGTACTGGGCCATGATGACCGAGTTCCAGAAGGACTGGGACACCGCTCTGCCAGAGATAAAGGGCGTGTAGCGGGCGCCCTTGCCTTTCTGCCTCAAATCAGGTATAATTCACCCCATGTAAACCGCCGGTTGACAAAAAAATAATCCCCAGTTGGTGGAAAAAAGGGGGTTCGGATGGTACGTTTGGAGACAGAAAGGAGGGCGAAGCTTATGACATTAGGCCAACGAATCGCCCAGAAGCGCAAGGAGCTGGGGCTGTCCCAGGAGGGGCTGGGAGAGCAGCTGGGGGTGTCCCGGCAGGCTATTTATAAGTGGGAGTCGGACGCCTCCCTGCCCGAGATCGACAAGCTTATCACCCTGAGCAAAATTTTTTCTGTCTCCGTGGGCTGGCTGCTGGGGGTGGAGGAGGCCCCCTCCCCGGCGGAGCCCCCCTCCGGCGAGCTCACCGAGGCCCAGCTGCAAATGGTCCAGGAGATTGTGGACCGCTACCTGGCCGCCCAGCCCAAGCAGGCGCCGCTCAAACGGCGGAAACTGGTCCGGCTGTGCGGTGCGGCGGCGGTGCTGGCGCTGGTTGTGGCCCTGTTCAACCTGTTTTCCAAACTGGACCGGGTCACGCAGGATTACAACAACCTGCGCTGCTCCGTGGACAATGTCAGCAACAGCGTGAACAGCCAAATCAACTCCATCACCTACCGGGTGGAGAACATCCTCAAGAGCCAGAACAGCCTGACCGCGGAATATTCCACCGAACTGGCCTCCACCGACCTGGGGGCCAACACGGCGACCTTTGATATCCGGGTGGTGCCCAAGACCTATGTTGATGGGATGACCTCCCTGTTTGTGGCCCGCAGTGAGGAGGAAACCGTGGAGCTGCCGGTGGAGCCGGGAGAGGACCACGCCTTTTCCGGGGAAATCACCTGTCCCCTCACCGACGACATCTCCCTGACGGTAGTCCTTGTCACCGGCGACAAGCGGGAGACCCAGTGGCTGGAGGACTACGGCTATCTATACAGCGGCAGCTTCCCCGATCTGTCTCTGGATGGCCGGCTCTGGTTCGATATGGTCCACAGGAAGGACAACCTGCTGCCCGCCTCAAAGGCCCCGGGGATACAGGTTGAGAATTACGGCGAGGAGGGCGGGTATCGGCCCTGGGGCTGGCGTCCGGAGCCGCCGGCCACCGTCCAGGTGGGTCTGTTCCAGGATCAGAAGCTGGTCATGTGGTATGAGGAGCGGGAGGAGGAAATCAACATCAACGGCGTCCCCACCACCGTCCCCGCCTGGTTCCGTCCCCGGGAGGTGGAGCTGGACCCCAACAGCGTCTACAGCGAGGTGCTGCTTTACACCGATGCGTATGGCCGCCAGCGAGTCTATGGCTCCGAGGCCATCGCCTATGACGCCGGGGAGGGGCGCTGGAGCAGCTCTCCCGTCCATGATTACGGCGAGGATCCGGCAGATTGGACGTTTTAACCCTTGCTTAACCGGCCATGTTGTGTTATAATCTGGAAGAAAAGTTCCCAAAACACAATAGGAGGTATGCGCCATGAAATGTCCCTACTGCGGCTACCTGGAGAGCAAGGTTGTCGATTCCCGCCCCGCCGACGAGGGTGCCAGCATCCGCCGCCGCCGGGAGTGCCTGGCCTGCCACAAGCGGTTCACCACCTACGAGACCATGGAGAGCCTGCCCCTGATGGTTATTAAGAAGGATGGCAGCCGCCAGAGCTTCGACCGGGGCAAGGTGATGGGCGGCCTGATCCGGGCCTGCGAGAAGCGCCCTGTCTCCTACCAGACCCTGGAGGGGCTGGTGGCGGAGATTGAGCTGTCCCTGCAAAACCAGATCGACCGGGAGGTCAGCTCCTCCCAGATCGGCGAGCTGGTGCTGGAGCGGCTGAAGCAGCTGGACGAGGTGGCCTATGTCCGCTTCGCCTCCGTCTACCGGGAATTTAAGGACGTCGACTCCTTTATGGCCGAGCTGAAACAGCTGATGGAGAATAAATAACACGAAGCCCTTGTGCTCCCTCAGGGCAAAACCGGGGCAAAAAATTTTAAAAAAACAGTTGCTTTTCCGTCGGAACTGTGTTATGATACCAGTTGCGTTTACAAGAATATCCTCATAAGGAGAAAGAGGTGAAGATAAAATGAAGGAAGGCCTCCACCCCAATTATCAACAGACCACCATCCGGTGCGCCTGCGGCAATGTGATTGAGACCGGCTCCACCAAGAAGGACATCCGCGTAGAAGTTTGTTCCAAGTGTCACCCCTTCTACACCGGCAAGCAGAAGATGGTGGACACCGGTGGCCGTGTCAGCCGCTTCAACAAGAAGTTTGGCCTCGACAAGTAAGTCCCTGTGTACAAAAGCCGCACCGTGTATTCGGTGCGGCTTTTTGTATCAAAACGCCCCAAATCCGCATAAACTTTAGGGAATGGAAAAAAGGCCCCCTTGCCAAAGGGGGCTGGCGCCGCCCCAGGCGGCGACTGGGGGATTCCGTTTTACACGCATGGTTTTGATACCCGGAATCCCCCCGCCACTTCGTGGCCCTCCCCCCTTTGACAAGGGGGGCTTAAATGAAGGAGGTAACCACCATGTTCAAAAAGATCGACCCCAAACAGCTGGACAAAAACGTCTTCTCCCTCATCGGCGACCAGTGGATGCTCATCACCGCTGGAACCTCCGAAAAATGCAATACCATGACCGCCTCCTGGGGCGGGCTGGGTGTGATCTGGGGGGCCCCCTCGGCCACCTGCTACATCCGCCCCCAGCGGTACACCAAGGAGTTTGTAGACCGGGAGGACTACTTTACCCTGGCCTTTTTCGGCGAGGAAAGCCGAAAGGCTTTACAGCTCTGCGGCTCCAGGAGCGGCCGGGATATCGACAAGGTAAAGGAGTGCGGCTTTACTGTCCAGGCGGCGGAGTGCGGCGCCCCCTACTTCCAGGAGGCCGAGCTGGTGCTGGTGTGCCGCAAGCGGTTCGCCCAGCCCATGGACCCCGACAATATTCCCCAGGAAATTAAAACAAAGTGGTATCCTGAGAAGGATTATCACACCCTGTATATCGGGGAGATCGTGGAGGTCCTGGTGAAGGACTGATCTACAGGTGGGGCAGGTTGGTCCGGTAGGACCGCAGCCGGTCCTCGCTCTCCCGCCGGATGATCCGGTCCAGGGCAGACAGGAGGGCCTCCCGGTCCCCGGGCAGCTCCCCCTGAAACTGGTAGGCGTTGGAGGCCCCCAGAGCGGCGAAGGTGACGGGGATGGTCAGGTGAGAGACCAGGGTTTTCAGCTCCTCATACTTTTCCACCTCGCCGGCCTCCCTCCAGCTACCCGCCTGAATCTCCTGGTACAGACGGGAGTCGGGGTAAACGGTGAGCATGGAGGAGCCGATGAGTCCGGGGTGGAGCCGGTTGAACACCTCCGCGCTGGCTTTTGCGCTCCGCTCCCCCTGCCCCGCCCCGGCGATGCCGGTGAGGTAGAAAAAATTGTATCCGATGCCCGCCCGGTCCAGGCGCTGGCACTGGACTAGGACGTCCTCCGGGGTATAGCCCTTGTCCATGAAGGCCAGAGAGGGCCCGTCCCCGGTCTCCACCCCGATGGTCAGGCCGTCATACCCGGCGGCCCGGAGCTGCTCCAGCTCTCCGTCGGTTTTCAGACCCACATCGGTGATCCGGGCGAAGCAGCCCACCGTCTCGACGGCGGGGAAGTACCGCCCGATGAGCCGGGCGATATCCAGCAGGCGGTCCGTCTTTAAAACAAAGGGGTTGGCCCCGGTGAGGAAGGCCCGCACAGGTCCCTCCCGGACGGGCAGGCCCTGGAGCGAGGCGGTCAGCCTCCCTATGGGGGAGTGGAAGGCCGTCTGAGCCTCCAGCAGGTCGGCCTCGATGTCCTCCAGGGGGGACATGCGGAAGGGGAAGGGCAGGTCGTTATACAGGGTACAGAATTTGCAGCGGTGGTGGGTACAGCCCGCGGTGGCCTCGATCAGCAGGGAGCCGGCCTCGTAGGGCGGCCGCCAGATGGTGCCGGTAAAGTGCATAGTAAACGCTCCTTTTCTGGATTGGCCGGCGGGGGCCCGCCGCCGGCTGATGCCACCTTATCACAGGAGGAAAGGGAGCGCAAGTACGGTCTTTTTTTGGAATTAGTACACTTTTTGATACCGTGAGGGGACAAGCATGGCGGACAACAAGTTTACCTCCCCCGAGACCCTGGCCCGGTGCGAGGCCATGGGCCGGCTCCAGTCGGTGCTGGGGGGCAAGTGGAAAATTTTAATTTTGTGGTATGTGGCCTTCTATCAGGTCCAGCGATTTGGCGAGCTGCGCCGGCGGCTGGAGGGCATCACCCAGTCCACCCTGACCCGGCAGCTCCGGGAGCTGGAGGAGGATGGCTTCCTCCACCGGGAGGTCTTTGGCGAGGTGCCGCCCCGGGTGGAGTACACCCTCACCCCCCTGGGGGAGAGCTTCGCCCCACTCCTCCACACCATGCTGGAGTGGAGCCGGGAAAATTTGACGCAGGAGGACGGACATGGAAACCCGTGACCTGATTTTGGACAAGGCCCGCTTTGAGGACTGGGAGAACCTGTACCGCAACGTGTGGTCCCGGCCCGAGACTGCCCGGTATATGCTGTGGACGGTCACGGACAGCGAGGAGGATGCCAGGGCCCGGATGGAGCGGACCATCGCCTGGCAGAGGGACCACGATGTCTGGACCGTCTACCAAAAGGCCGGCAGGCAGGCCATCGGCTGGGCTGGGCTGGCGGAGCTGTCGCCTGGGATCTGGCAGGAAACCAGCATCGCCTTGGGGCCGGACTATGTGGGCCGGGGCTATGGGCGGCAGCTTCTGGAGCTGCTGATGGAGATCGCCCGGGAACGGGGCGGAACGGAGTTCCGCTGCTCCACCCGGTCTGAGAACAGGGCCTCACGGGCTCTGATCCGCTCCTGCGGCTTCACTCTGGCGGCGTCAGGTCCCTGCATCGACCAGCGTGACGGCAGCCCCTATGTGCTGGAGGTCTATGCGCGAGAGCTGCGCCCCCATGCGGCGGGTTTGCCGCGATCTGAGAAGAAATGAGGAAAGATAGCCTATATGCAACATATTCAAGAGAAAACACCATTTAACCGCGCCGTTCTGGTGGGGCTGAGCGCCTTCAGCCTGAGCCGGGAGGAGAACGCGGACGAGGAGAGCATGGAGGAGCTGTCCGCCCTGCTGGAGACGGCGGGAGGCGAGACGGTGGGGGTAGTGACCCAGTCCAAGGACAGCCCCGACCCCCGCACCTTCATCGGCGAGGGCAAGGTGGCCGAGGTGAAGGAGCTGGTGGAGGCCACGGACGCCGACCTGGTCATCTTCGACAACCCCCTCTCCCCCTCTCAGCAGCGCAACCTGGCTGAGGAGCTGAAGGTGGGCGTGCTGGACCGGTCCGCCCTGATTCTGGACATCTTCGCCCAGCGGGCCAGGACGAAGGAGGGCCGGCTCCAGGTGGAGCTGGCCCAGTACAAGTATCTGCTGCCCCGTCTGCTGGGCATGTGGAAGCACCTGGAGCGCCAGGAGGGCGCCATCGGCACCCGCGGCCCCGGCGAGACCCAGCTGGAGTCTGACCGCCGGGTCCTCCGCCGGAAGATTTCCAAGCTGGAGGGGGAGCTGAAGGACGTGCGCCGGGTCCGGGCCACCCAGCGGGAGCGGCGCATTAAAAATGAGGTGCCGGTGGTAGCCATTGTGGGCTATACCAACGCGGGCAAATCCACCCTGCTCAACCACCTCACCGGCGCGGAGATCCCCGCCAACAACCGCCTCTTCGACACCCTGGACACCACCACCCGGACGCTGGAGATCTCCGACACCTGCACCGTCCTGCTGTCCGACACGGTGGGCTTTATCCGCAAGCTGCCCCACCACCTGGTGGAGGCCTTCAAGGCCACCCTGGAGGAGCTGGAGTACGCCGACCTTCTCCTCCATATCATCGACGCCTCCAGCCCCCAGTGGCGGGAACAGGCCGAGGTTGTGGACCAGCTCATCCAGGAGCTGGGGGCCAATGATACCCCCCGCATCGAGGTATTTAACAAGTGCGACCTGTGGACGGGGGATATCCGCCCCCACGGGGAGGACCGGGTATCCATCTCCGCCAAAACCGGGGAGGGGGTGCCCGGCCTGCTGACCGCCATCGGCCGGGTGCTGGACAACGGGGCCCGGCGGGTTACCATCCACCTGCCCTACGACAAGGGGGGCCTGCTGGACAAGCTGTACCTGGAGGCCAAGGTGGAGCGTGTGGACTACGGCGAAACCATTGACGTAATTGCCGTCTGCACCCCCAAAGTCATCGGCCAGCTGGGGGCCCTGGTGGAGGGCTGGAAGCCCCATAAAGAATTTTGGGAGGAATAGATATGGACTTTGCCCTGAGAGAGTGGCGGCAATCGGACGCCGCCGGCGTGGCCAAATACGCCAACAACGGGAAGATAGCCTGCAACCTGCGGGACGTCTTTCCCCACCCCTACACCCTGACCGACGCGGAGTATTTTGTGAACAGCTGCCTGGAGGCGGACCAGGACCGCCAGCTGTTCCGGGCCATTGAAATTGACGGGCACGCCGTGGGCAGTATCTCCTTGTGCCTGGGCAGTGATGTGTACGCCAGGACCGCCGAACTGGGCTACTGGCTGGCGGAGGAGCATTGGGGAAAGGGCATCATGACCCGGGCCGTCCGGCAAATTTGTGAGGAGGGGTTCACCCGGTGGGACGGCCTGGTCCGCATCTACGCCGAGCCCTTCGCCCACAACGCCGGCTCCCGCCGGGTGCTGGAGAAGGCCGGGTTTACGCTGGAGGGCGTTCTGCGCCAGAGCGTGTTCAAACGAAATGAGGTCTGCGACTCCTGCATGTATGCCCTGCTGCGGAAGGAGCGGTAACATACCGGCTCTACCTCTGAGCCCGATTTAACATAGCAACACATTTCTCATTGGAGCAAGCAGCACGCCGCTTGTTCCAACTTTTTTCATCGGGGCGGCCTTGTGACTCTGCCCCAAAAATGATATGATAGACAGCAAGGGCGACCAAGCGGAAGCGCAGCAGGCCCGGCCTCACAATTGATACAGAGAGAGGGACACATTATGATTACCGGCGAACTGAAAAACAAAATCAACGCCCTTTGGGAGATTTTCTGGACGGGCGGCATTACCAACCCCCTGGACGTGGTGGAGCAGATGACCTATCTCATGTTCATCCGGGACCTGGACGACACAGACAGCCTTAAGGCCAGGGAGTGCGCCATGCTGGGCCTGCCCCACACGAGTATTTTCGGAGGGGAGGTGTCGGTTGGAGCGCAGAGGGTTCCGGGCAGCCAGCTCAAGTGGTCGGTGTTCCGGGACTTCCCCGCTGAACGGATGTATTCCGTGGTGCAGGAGCAGGTATTCCCCTTCATCAAAAACCTTCACGGGGACAAGACCAGCGCCTACGCCCGGTACATGGATGACGCCATTTTCAAGATACCCACTCCCCTGATGCTGGACAAGGTGGTCACCGCTCTGGACGAAATTTATGACCAGATGGCCCAGCTCCGGGATGGGGACGTGCGGGGGGACGTGTACGAGTTCCTCCTGTCTAAAATCGCCACCGCCGGGGTAAACGGCCAGTTCCGAACCCCCCGGCACATCATCAAAATGATAGTGGAGCTGATGGCCCCCGGCCCGGACGAGGTCATCTGCGACCCGGCCTGCGGCACCTCCGGCTTTCTGGTGGCGGCGGGGGAGTACCTGAAGGAGCACCACAAGGAGGAAATTTTCTTCCACAGTCAGAAAAAGGACCACTACATGAGCGGCATGTTTCACGGCTACGACATGGACCGCACCATGCTGCGCATCGGGGCCATGAACATGATGACCCACGGCGTGGACAACCCCACCATCCAGTACCGGGACAGCCTGTCCGACCAGAACCCGGACCGGGAGAGGTACTCCCTCATCCTGGCCAATCCCCCCTTCAAGGGCAGCCTGGACGCTGATATTGTGTCCGCCGACCTGCTGAAGCTGTGCAAGACCAAGAAGACCGAGCTGCTGTTTCTGGCCCTGTTCCTGAAGATGCTCCGGGTGGGCGGGCGGTGCGCCTGCATCGTCCCCGACGGCGTTCTGTTCGGGTCGTCCAAGGCCCACAAGGACATCCGCCGGGAGCTGGTGGAGAACCACCGCCTGGAGGCCGTTATCTCCATGCCCTCGGGGGTGTTCAAGCCCTACGCCGGGGTGTCCACCGGGGTGCTCATCTTCACCAAGACCGGCCACGGCGGGACGGATCAGGTGTGGTTCTACGACATGCGGGCCGATGGTCTCTCCCTGGACGACAAGCGCGCCCCCGTGGCAGAGAACGACATCCCCGATATCGTCGCCCGGTTCCATAACCTGGCCGGAGAGACGGACCGGGCTCGGACGGAACAGTCCTTCCTGGTGCCCAAGGGGGAGATCGTGGAGAACGGGTACGACCTGTCCATCAACAAGTACAAAAAAACCGAGTATGTCCCCGTGGAGTACCCGCCCACCAGCGAGATTTTCGCCCAGCTGCGCCAGCTGGAGGCGGAGATTCAGAAGGGGCTGGAGGAATTGGAGGGGATGGTGTGATGGAATACTGGCCGCAAGTTAAAATTGGCGATGTTTGTATTGTTGAGCGCGGCGGCTCTCCTCGGCCAATCGACAAATATATCACAGATTCAGAGGATGGAATTAACTGGATTAAAATAGGTGATACAGATGATTCCATGTATATTACATCAACTGCGCAAAAAATCATTCCAGAGGGCGCAAAAAAGTCCCGTTATGTCCAACCAGGAGATTTTCTGTTATCAAATTCTATGAGCTTCGGGCGTCCATATATCTTAAAAATTGATGGCTGTATTCACGACGGCTGGTTAGTTTTACGAGACAAAAACGGTCTGTTTGATAAACGATTTTTGTATTACTATTTGAGCGCTCCAGTTACATATCAGAAATTTAAGTCTCTTGCAGTGGGCGGAGTAGTAAATAACTTAAATAGTGAAATGGTTCGTAATGTTGAGGTTCCACTTCCTGCCCTCAATGAGCAGGCCCAAATTGCAACTGTCCTTGATAAACTCAGCGGCTTGATTTCCCTCCGCAAACAGCAGCTTGCCAAGCTGGATGAATTGGTTAAGGCAAGGTTTGTGGAGATGTTTGGGGATTTAAAACGAAATAATATGAACTGGCCATCTCAAATTTTTGCAGACTTTGCTATAATTGATACTACAATGGTGCATGATTTTGAAAAATACAGCGACTACCCACATATAGGGATTGATAGTATTGAAAAAGAAACTGGAAAACTTTTAGATTTTCGGTCAGTGAAAGAGGATGGCATAATTAGTGGAAAATATCTATTCACACCAAAACACATTATCTATAGTAAAATTCGACCAAATTTGAATAAGGTCGCTTTACCTGATTTTACAGGTGTTTGCTCAGCGGATGCGTACCCAATTCTTCCTAAAGAGGGAACTTGTAATAGAGAGTTTCTCGCCTATACATTAAGAAGTCCAGTTTTCTTAGATTATATTTTAGCGTTTTCAAATAGAACAAACCTACCTAAAGTTAATAAACAACAGGTAGAAGGTTTCTGCTGTCCAATACCCGACTGGGAACTTCAAGAAAAGTTTGCCACTTTTTATAGACAAGTTAATGGACGCAAGTTGACAATCCAGCAAAGTTTGGATAAACTGGAAGTGCTGAGGAAATCGCTGATGCAGGAATATTTTGGGTGAGGTGACAAATATGGGGTTTCCTGGGGAAGAAATTGTAAGCACAGCTATCGAAAAATTTTCAGATGGCGTTATGAGGAAAATGGATGAAGGTGAAGCACGAAGAAATAGAGAATTCTCATATAAGTTAAAGGAATTAGAGTTTTATAAAGGAAACTATGACAAAGAGATAAAGGGTATTTTCAATGACTGGTTTAATTTCCTACAAAACTCATTACTTGTTGAAAACAAACATTTGACGGAGGAACAAAGGAAAACATACCAAAAAAGGATCGCTGAAATGTTGAAACCAGACAAAGCGTTGAAACTTAAAATAGACACTATGAAATATGGTGGGACAGAAACAGGGAAAGCTCTGGCATTGTTTAGCCAAATCACATATGCAGCTAACAATGGTGAAGAAATGCCAAAATTTGCAGTGGTATATGCAGTTTGTTTTTTGTTGGCAACGTTAAAACATGAAATTTTAGGACAAGATATAGCGCCATTAACTATTGTACAAGTCCTGATAACTGACTACTTTGAGAAATTTGATGTTATAAATGAAGGACGATGCTATATTGAAGATAAAATGAAGTTACTGTTTCCCGATGAACAGATGATATGAGGTGACCACCCATGACCAACTTCGACCGTTTCCTCACCGACCCCCAATTCACCTCCTTTGCCGAGGCCGCCATGGCGGCGGAGAAAATCCTGCACATCGACCTTGCCGCCTGTATTCTGAACTGCCGGCGGGCGATGGAGTGCGGGGTCAAGTGGATGTACTCGGTGGACAGCGCGCTGGTCAAGCCCTGGCAGGATACCCTGGTAAACCTGATGAACGACGGGGAGTTCCGGGAGATTGTGGGGAAGGACCTGTGGAAGCGGATGGACCACATCCGCCGCATGGGCAACGCCGCCGCCCACGGGGGCAAGGCGCTGACCCGGCCCCAGGCGGAGCTGTGTCTGGAGAACCTGTACATATTCCTGGACTTTGTGGCCTACTGCTACGGCACCGACTATCAGGAGGGGCAGTTTGACCGCTCCCTGCTGAAAGAGCAGCCCGCCGCCCCGGCACCGGTGTCTATCCCGGACGTGGACCTGGACGCCCTCATTGCGGAGAACCAGGCCCTCAAGGCGGAGCTCACCGCCCGGCGGGAGGAGCAGAAGCAGACTTACGTCCCCAAGCCTCTGGACCTCAGCGAGTACGACACCCGCAAGCTGTATATCGACGCCATGCTTCTGGACGCCGGCTGGACCCAGGGGCAGGACTGGCTGGACGAGGTGGAGCTCCACGGGATGCCCAACAAGTCGGGGAAGGGTTTTGCCGACTATGTGCTCTACGGCTCCGACGGCCGGCCCCTGGCGGTAATCGAGGCCAAGCGTACCTGCGCCGACGTGGCCCGGGGCCGCCATCAGGCCCGGCTGTATGCCGACATTCTGGAAAAGCAGTACGGCCGCCGGCCGGTGGTCTTCCTCACCAACGGGTTCGACACCCGCATTGATGACGGTGCCTATCCCGAGCGGAGGGTGGCGTCCATCTACTCCAGGCGGGACTTGGACAAGCTCTTTAACCTGCGTGCCATGCGCACCAGCCTGACCCATGTGGCGGTGAACAAGGATATCGCCGGGCGCTGGTATCAGGAGAGCGCCATCAAGGCGGTGTGCGACAGCTTTGCGCGCAGCCGCCGCAAGGCCCTGCTGGTCATGGCCACCGGCTCGGGCAAAACCCGGACGGTAATCGCCCTGTGTGACGTGCTCCTGCGCCACGGCTGGGTGAAAAACATCCTGTTCCTGGCCGACCGCAATTCCCTGGTCACCCAGGCCAAGCGCAGCTTTGTCAACCTGCTGCCCAGCCTGTCCGTCACCAATCTGTGCGAGGAGAAGGACAACACCGCCGCCCGCTGCGTCTTTTCCACCTACCAGACCATGATGAACTGTATCGACTCGGTGAAGGACGAGGAGGGCAAGCTGTTCACCTGCGGCCACTTCGACCTGGTCATCTGCGACGAGGCCCACCGGTCCATCTACAACAAGTACCGGGACATTTTCAACTACTTCGACGCCCCCCTGGTGGGCCTCACCGCCACCCCCAAGGACGAGATCGACAAGAACACCTATGAGGTCTTTGAACTGGAAAACGGCATGCCCACCTACGGCTATGAGCTCAGCCAGGCGGTGACGGACGGTTTTCTTGTGGATTTCATGACTGTGGAGACCAGACTGAAATTTCTGGAGGAGGGCATCGCCTACGACGAACTGTCCGATGAGGACAAAGAGGCCTATGAGCGCACCTTCGAGGACGAAAACGGCGCACTGCCCGAGAAAATCAGCTCCTCCGCCCTCAACGAGTGGGTATTCAACGAGGGCACCATCCGGGAGGTGCTCCACATCCTCATGACCAGCGGCCTGAAAATCGACTACGGCGAGAAACTGGGTAAGACCATCATTTTCGCCAAAAACCACCGCCATGCGGAGAAAATTCTGGAGATTTTCGGGCGGGAGTACCCCCATCTCCCGGGCTATGCCACGGTCATCGACAACCAAACCGCCTACGCCCAGGACGCCATCGACCGATTCTCCGAGCCCGGGAAGCTGCCCCAGATCGCCATCTCAGTGGACATGCTGGACACCGGCATTGATGTGCCCCAGGTGCTGAATCTGGTGTTTTTCAAAAATGTGATGAGCAAGGCCAAGTTCTGGCAGATGATCGGACGGGGTACCCGGCTGTGTCCGGGACTGCTGGACGGGGCGGACAAAGAGAAATTCTACATTTTCGACTTCTGCGGAAATTTTGCGTTTTTCCGGGTGAACGACAAGGGAAAACCCGCAGTCAGCCGCCTGCCCCTCCAGGGTGCGCTTTTCCAGCTCAAGGTCCAGATTGCATATAAGCTCCAGGAGCTGGCCTGTCAGACAGAGGAGTTGACCGCTTTCCGCCAGGGGCTGGTGGAGGACATGACGGCCAAGGTCCGGGCGCTGAACCGGGAGAATTTTGCTGTCCGCCAGCATCTGCGGTATGTGGAGAAGTTCAGCAATATGGAGAGCTACGCCGCCCTCAGCTATGAGGACACGCTGAACATCGGGGAGGAATTGGCCCCGCTGATTGCCCCGGACGGGGACGACCCCAAGGCTGTTCGCTTTGACGCGCTGATGTACGGCATCGAGCTGGCCTGCCTTACCGGGGAGAAACACACCCGGGCCCGGAACGATCTGCTGAAAAAAGTGCAGGGAATTGCCAGTGTGGCTAATATCCCGGCGATTCAGGCGCAGTCTGAGCTGATTGAGAAAATTCTCCACACTGGCTATCTGGACGGCGCGGGAATCAACGAGTTTGAGCACATCCGGGAGGCTCTGCGAGACCTGGTAAAATACATCTCCGGCGAGGCCGCCCGCTACACCACCAATTTCGACGATGAGATCCTGTCCATAGACTGGCAGGAGTCCCAGCTGGAGAACGACGACCTGAAAAACTACCGGGCCAGGGCGGAGTTTTATGTGCGCCAGCACCAGGACGAGGCGGTAATCACCAAGCTTAGGAGCAATATTCCCCTGTCCCAAACGGATGTGGAGGCCCTGGAGCGTATTCTCTGGAGCGAGGTGGGCACCCGGCAGGACTACGAGGCGGAGCTGGGGGCCAAGCCCCTGGGGGAGTTCGTCCGGGAAATCGTAGGGCTGGATATGCGGGCGGCCAAGGAGGCTTTTTCCGAGTATCTGAACTGCGTCTATCTGGACAGCCGGCAGATTTATTTTGTCAACCAGATCGTGGAATATATTGTACACAACGGACTGATGAAGGACTTTTCCGTCCTCCAGGGTCCCCCCTTCACCGACCAGGGCAGCGTGGTGGAGGTGTTTACCGACCTGTCCGTCTGGCTGGGCATCAAGGCGGTAATAGACAGGATCAACGCCAATGCAGTCTCGTGACTAATGACCAAACAGGCCGCCTTTCCGGAATCATCCCCCTGCATTTTTCAAAATGGTACCCAAAAGCCCCTCCTGAAGGAGGGGCTTTGGCTTACGCTTTCTTGGCCCGGTTGATGGCGGCCAGGATGGCCCGGAGGGGAGCCAGGTTGATGTTGTGGGACAGGCCCACCCCCCAGTACTGCTTTCCGGTGCGCTGGTCCTGGAGGAGGATATAGGCCACGCCCTGGGAGTCGGAGCCGTCAGTGATGGCATGGGAGGCGTAATCCAGGAAGGTGAACCGGGAAATTTTCTCCCCCTGGATGGCGTTAAAGAATGCGTCGATGGGGCCGTTGCCCTCGCCGGACACCTCAAACACCGTGTCGGTGTGCCGCAGGGTGCCGGCAAACGCCACATGGGAGTGGCCCTCTCCGTCCACCGTCTCCTGGAAGGCGTGCTTCAGCAGCTGGTAGGGCTCCTTTACGTCGATATACGCCTGGTGGAACAGCTCGTTGATCCGCTCGGGGGACACCTCCTTGCCAACCTTGTCGGTCTCCACCTGGACAATGTGGCCGAACTCGGGGTGCATGGACTTGGGCAGGTCGAAGCCGAAGTCGTGCTCCATGATATAGGCGGCGCCCCCCTTGCCAGACTGGGAATTGATGCGGATGATAGGCTCGTACTCCCGGCCCACGTCGGCGGGGTCGATGGGCAGGTAGGGGATCTCCCAGTACTCGGTGCCCGAGGTTTTCATATACTGCACGCCCTTGTTGATGGCGTCCTGGTGGCTGCCGGAGAAGGCGGTAAACACCAGCTTGCCGGCGTAGGGCTGGCGGTCTCCCACCGGCATCTTGGTGCACCGCTCAAACATCTCTTTAATTTTGTTGATGTTGGAGAAGTTCAGCTCCGGGTCCACCCCCTGGGTGTACATGTTCATGGCCAGAGTGACCATGTCCACATTGCCGGTGCGCTCGCCGTTGCCGAAGAGGGTGGCCTCCACCCGGTCGGCCCCGGCCAGCAGGCCCATCTCGGTGGTGGCCACGCCGCAGCCCCGGTCGTTGTGGGGGTGGAGGGAGATAATGGCGCAATCCCGGCCGGGAATTTTGCGGCAGAAGTACTCCAGCATGTCGGCAAACTGGTTGGGCATGCAGTTCTCCACGGTGGTAGGCAGGTTGAGGATCACCTTGTTGTCCGGGGTGGCGTGGAGGTGGTCCAGCACCGCCTGGCAAATTTCAACGGCGTAGTCCATTTCGGTGCCCATAAACGATTCCGGGGAGTATTCAAAACGCAGATTCATACCAGATTCAATCATGGGCTGGGACATCTCATAGATCAGGTCGGCGGCGTCGGTGGCGATTTTGGTGATGCCGTCGGTGTCCATGTGGAAGACCACCTTCCGCTGGAGGGTGGAGGTGGAGTTGTAAAAGTGGAGAATGACGTTCTTGGCCCCCTGGATGGCCTCAAAGGTCTTCTTGATGAGGTGCTCCCGGGCCTGGACCAGCACCTGGATGGTCACGTCGTCGGGAATATGCCCCCCCTCAATCAGCTCCCGGCAGATCTCATACTCCGTCTCGCTGGCGGAGGGGAAGCCGATCTCGATCTCCTTCACGCCGATGTCCACCAGGGTGTGGAAGTACTCCAGCTTCTCAGCCAGATTCATGGGGTCCACCAGGGCCTGGTTGCCGTCCCGCAGGTCCACAGAGCACCAGACGGGGGCCTTGGTAATCACCCGGTCGGGCCAGGTGCGGCCCTTGATGGGCTGGGGGGTAAAGGGAATATACTTTTCAAATCCGGGTTTCATATTGTGTGTCCTCCTTCAATATTTCAGTCACTTTTTTTGCAGCTCTCTCAGCCGCCTGACCAGCCGCTCCCGATTTTTTGCCGTTTTCATAAAGGCTGGCAGCATGTCGGCCTGAGTTCGCAGGCCGGGGTTGTCCGGCGGCTTTTCCCGCAGGCGGGCGCTTAGGTAACCGATGAGATAGGCCAGGTGCTCCCGGTTCAGGGCCCAGACCGGTTTGCCGTCGAAGCTGGTCAGAAACCACAGGTCAAAGCCGAAAATGGGGTCCTGACCCCTCCGGAGCACGCCGTCCCCGCCATACCACACCACCTGCCCGGTTTTTTCCACCCTTCCCGGCATCACAAAGCCGCAGTAGGGGCAGGGCACCCGGAGCACAGGGAAGGTCTGCCGGCGCGGGTCCTGGATGGGGACGTTGTAGTACCGGCCGCAGGACTGGCACAGGTTTTGCACCCGGAAGCGGTATCCGCTTAGCTGTTTTGCCCGGGCGTGGCCGCAGGCGGCGCATTGGAAGCGGTACTGCCCCTCCCGGTACGTGACCAGCCCCATCCCGCCGCAGCGGGGGCAGGTGACGCACAACCCCGTTTTCAGGGCGGAGTAGACGCTGTAGGTCCCATAGGGCTGGTCTACCATTCGATTTTTTAGCATTTCGGCCTCCCTTCCCCCTCGGGGAACAGAAAAACGCCCCCGACTTTCTCAAGTCAGGGGCGCAGAATTCTACGCGGTACCACCCTGGTTCAGCGAATGGTCGCCCATCCGCCCTCACAGCCTCCAACAAGGCTTTGGCCGGTAACGGGGCCGCACGTTCCGCCCTACTTGTGGTTCAGGCGGACTGCTCGGGGGCCAGTTATCCACAGCGTGACCCACACCGGCTCGCACCGCCCGCCGGCTCTCTGAGTGGGAGAGGGCTGTCTTTTTCCCCTTCATCACATTTGCTTAGGGGATATTGTAGCGGATTGTCCGGGGTTTGTCAAGCAAAAAATTCTTCCATACGTGTCATTGGCAGTTTTATAGCGGGGCCCTCCGCATGTGTCAAGCGTTGCCGAACTCGCTGAAGAAGCGGTCGTGAATGGCCTGGACGGCCCGGTCGGCATCCCGCTCGTCCACCAGGACGGACACCTTGATCTCGCTGGTGGAAATCATATTGATGTTAATGCCGGCGGAAAACAGGGCCTCGAACATCTTGCAGGCCACACCGGCGTTGTTGGCCATGCCGGCGCCCACGATAGACACCTTGGCCACCTCGGTGCTCACCTCGATGGCCTTGCAGCCGATGACCTCCTTGTTCTCCTCCATCAGCTCCCGGGCGGACTGGGCGTCCCCCTCCGCCACGGTGAAACTGATATCCTTACTGCCGTCACGGCCGATGGACTGAAGGATGATGTCCACATTGATGTTCTTCCTGGCCAGCAGGGAGAAGATTTTAAAGGCGATACCGGGCTGGTCCACCAGCCCAATCAAAGCGATGCGGGCCACCTCCTTGTCCTTGGCCACACCGCTGACATGGGTCTTTTCCATAGTCTTCACGACCTCCTTCACTTTTGTACCGGGCTTTCCGCTGAAGCTGGACAGCACCTCCAGATTGACGTTGTACCGCTTGGCCATCTCCACCGAGCGGTTGTGGAGCACCTGCGCCCCCAGGCTGGCCAGCTCCAGCATCTCATCATAGGTGATCTCGTCGATCTTTCTGGCCCCCGTCACGTGGCGGGGATCGGCTGTATAGACGCCGTCCACGTCGGTGTAAATCTGGCACAAGTCGGCGTGGAGGGCGGTGGCCAGTGCCACGGCGGAGGTATCGGATCCCCCCCGGCCCAGGGTGGTGACATCGTCATACTTGTTGATGCCCTGGAAGCCGGCCACCAGCACGATTTTCTTCTTGTCCAGTTCCTTCTGAATGCGCTCGGTGCGCACCCGCTTGATGCGGGCGGCGGAGTAGGCCGAGTCGGTGAGCATCCCCGCCTGCCAGCCGGTGAGGGAGATGGCCTGGTAGCCCATGCGCTCGATGGCCATGGCGCACAGGGAAATGGAAATCTGTTCGCCGGTGGCCAGCAGCATATCCATTTCCCGCTTGGAAGCACCCGGGTGAATTTCATGGGCCTTTTCAATCAGGTCATCGGTGGTGTCCCCCTGGGCGGACAGGACCACCACCACGCTGTGGCCCTTGCGGTAGGTCTCGGTGACGATGCGGGCCACATTGCGGATTTTGTCGGCGTCGGCCACCGAGCTGCCGCCGAATTTTTGTACGATCAGTGCCATGTATGGTATTCCCCCTAAAGGTTAAAAGTTGCGATATTTTGCAGGGGCGGCCTGCGGCCGCCCGCGATTCCCAAACGGTACCATGTAGGGCCGCCGAGGTCTCCGGCCCCTACATTCTATTCTGTCAGGCCAGCACCCGGAACAGGGAGCCCACATCCAAGCCGGCCAGCTTCTCCTGAATCTCGGGCTGGGTCATGGGAGCGGTGAGGAATGCGGCCTCCCCGGCGGGAGCCCCGCTGCGGGCCAGCAGATGAATTTCACCGCACTGCTTCCTGGCCTGGTCGGCGGACACCTGAGCCCGAACGTACCACGCAGAAACCAGGGAATCGGCGGAGACCACCAGGTCGGGAGCCCCCTCCTCCCAGCCGTTGTGCCGGTCCTTCTTCAGGTCCTTGGCGATGTCGATGACATCGGCCACCACGGCGGAAGCGGTGGGCAGCTTGCCGGCGCCCCGGCCGTAGAACATCACGTCCCCGATGGCGTTGCCGGTGACGGCGATGGCGTTAAACACGTCCTCCACCCCAGCCAGGGGGTTCTCCCCGGGCACCAGGTGGGGGGCGACAAAGGCGCACACCTTTCCCTCAGGCTGGCGAATCGCCCGGCCCAGCAGCTTGATCTTGTAGCCCACCGAGTCGGTGTAGGCCACATCCTCCAGGGTAACCCCCCGGATGCCCTGGGTGGGCACCTGGTCAGGGTAGACGTGCCGCCCGAAGGCCAGGGCGGCCAGGATGCAGATTTTCCGACAGGCGTCGTGGCCGTCCACGTCGGCGGTGGGGTCCTTCTCGGCATAGCCGTTGGTCTGGGCCTCGGCCAGGGCCTGGTCGAAGGTGAGCCCCGCCCGGATCATCCGGGTGAGGATATAGTTGGTGGTGCCGTTGAGGATACCGGTGACCTGCTCCAGCTCGTTGGCCGCCAGACAGGAGCTCAAAGGCCGCAGGATGGGGATGCCCCCGCCCACGCTGGCCTCAAAGAGGTAGCTGCACCCGTTGGCTCGGGCCAGCTGGAGCAGCTCATAGCCATGGGTGGCCACCAGCTCCTTGTTGGAGGTGACCACGCTCTTGCCCGCCTTCAGGGCCCGGGTGGTAAAGTCCAGAGCGATGGTAGCCCCGCCGATGGTCTCCACCACGATATCCACCTCGGGGTCGTTCTCGATCACAGCGAAGTCCTTCACAAACCGGTCCGCATACGGGCTGTCCGGAAAGTCCCGCACATCCACGATATATTTCAGCCGCACCAGGTCGTCCACCCGGTGGTCGATGAGGCCGCCGTTGGTGGTGAGCACCTCAGCCACGCCGGAGCCCACCGTCCCAAAGCCTAAAATTGCTACGTTAACCATTTTTGTTACTCCTTGTCCTGTAAATTATCGCTCTATGAGAGCCTCCCTCTCCGAGGGAGGCCGACTCCCCCTGTCAGGGGGAGATGGCCGAAGGCCAGAGGGGGTAGGGAGGCACGGCCGAAGGCCGTGACGGAGGGAGTCCGTCAACGAAATACTCCCTCAGTCACCGCCTGCGGCGGTGACAGCTCCCTCAAAGAGGGAGCCCATTTTACCCCGCCAGAATCTCGCACTTGATAACGCCGGGCCCGGCGGACAGACTGGTCAGCACCCCCTCCAGGGAGTCCAGCACAGCGGAGGTCTCCGCCGTCATGGTGACCACGGCGCAGCCGTTCACCGGGATATTCTGATTGATGGTAAGGATATTCACCCCGGTGCCCGCCAGCACGTTCAGCGCCCCGGACAGAGCCCCCGGCTCGTCCTTGAGCAGCACCTGAAACGTGACGATCCGGCCGTGGAGCATATCATTGAAGGGCCGCACCGCGTCCTTATACTTGTAGAAGGCGCTGCGGCTGATTTCCACCGCCTGGGCGGCGGCGTTGACCGTCTTCTCCTCCCCGGTCTCCAGCAGCCGCTTGGCTTCGGCCACCTTTCGGAAAATCTCCGGCATTGCCCGGGCTTCTACAATGAAATACCTTGCGGGTTCGCTCATAATCCCCCTCCTGTCCGCGTTGTGCGGTCATTTGTTCCTCGTATGTGGTCTATTGTACCACATTCCCCTCCCAGCCGCAACCTTAAAAACTTCGTCTTATTGAAGAAAGTTCTCCGTAAATGAACGCTCATTTTTTGTCAGAATCTACAATTTTTTCACAGAACAGCGCCACGGAGCACAGTCCGCGGCGCTGTAAGGGCGTATTGCTACCCCGCCATGCTGTCGATGGGCGGCAGCGGGTCGATGGGGACGTCGGGCACAGTGGTCCCGCCGGGATTTGTGGGGTCTGTGGTCCCTCCCGGATTGTTGGCTCCGGTGTTCCCCCCGGGGTTGTTGGGATCGACCACGCCCGGGTCGATGGGGAGGAAGGGGTTATTGGGGTCAAGGGGGAAGAAGGGGTTGTTGGGATCAACGGGGTCCACCGGGAGAGGCGCCTCGGTGTGGAGAGTACACAGACCATAGGCGGAGGCGGAGGAGTAATCCCACTGGGCGTCTCCGGCCACGGCGCTGCCAATCTGCTCCCGGCCGAAGTTGGGCAGGCAAATCTCCTTTTTGCTCTCCTCCGGGCAGAACTCCCCTGCCTGATAGTACAGGCCGGTTGCGGAACCGTCCTCCTTGAGGACGGGGCATTCGGTGCAGATGGTTATTACCGTCTCGGCAGTGTGGTAGGGACACTCCTGCCCCTCCGGGAAGCTCTCCGGGAAGATGCTCCCGCTGGCCGCCCGGCTGCCCCGGGGGTCCATGGAACACCACTTGGTGGCCAGCAGGCCGCTGTCCATGCAGTAGGTGATGGAACGGCGTCCGCCGGGGTCGGCATAGTTCCGGTCCTCCAGACCCTCGTGGAGGGGCACCATTACCTGGTTCCACAGCACGGCGGCGGGGTTTTTGCCCTTCAGGCTCATCTTGTAGGGGGTCTCATAGCCCACCCAGACGGCGGCGGTGTAGTAGGGGGTGTAGCCCACAAACCAGCGGTCGTAGTTGTCACTCGTGGTGCCCGTCTTGCCGGCGGCGTGCTGGCCCTTGATGCCCAGGCCGTAGGCGGTACCGCCGCCGGTGAACACTCCCTGAAGCATGTCATTCATATACCAGGCGGTGGTGGGTTTGATGACTTGCTCCTGCTCCAGGGTGTTGTCCACCAGGGTGACCTCCTGGCCGTCCACCAGTTGGGTGATTTTCAACACGGTGCGGGAGCCCTGGTAGACGCCCCCATTGGGGAAGACGGAGTAGGCCTCGGCCATGTCCCGGACGTTGGTGCCGTCAGTGAGGCCGCCCATGGCCAGGGAGGTGGTGATATCGCTGGTCCACTCGCCCCGGATCATGCGGCCCTCCTCCAGGTCGATGTGGTAGCGGTCCTGAACAAATTTGAAGCTCTCCTCCGGGGTAACATAGTCGTTCATCAGCCGGACCGCGATGGTGTTCAGCGACTGCTTCAGGCCCTCCCGCACGGTGAGGTGGCCCTGATAGCGGGCGGAGCCCGAGTTCAGGGGCCAGGCCTTGCCTCCCAACACTTGATAGGGGTAGTCGTCCAGCACCGAGTAGGGGCTGACCTTGTTAAACTCCAGGGCCGCGGAGTAGACGGCCAGGGGCTTGAAGGAGGAGCCGGGCTGCCGGTTGCCGCCCCCCTCGCCGATGGCGAAGTTGCCTACCCGGTTTGCTGTCTTCTCCTCAGCGAACTTACCGCAGATGGCCACCAGGTTGCCCGTCTCGTTTTCGATAATGCAGATGGTGGACTGCATCTGCTGGCCGTCCTTGGCGGTGTAGTCCAGGTTGTCCCGGTTGCTGTAAATCTCGTCCACGATGCTCTGGGCGCGGGGGTCATAGGCTGTGTAGACCCGCAGGCCGCCCCGCTGCATGGCCTGCTTAGTGCGCTGGTTGGACCAGCCCAGCTTGTCCGCCATGATGTCCTGCACCTCGGAGATAACAGTCTCCTCATACCAGGTGTAGATCTCGTCGGTGTTCTCCTGGCCCTGGTCCTTTACAAAGACCAGTTCCTCAGCCACCGCCGCGTCATACTCCTCCCGGCTGATCATCCCCTGCTCCAGCATCTGGTTGAGGATGACCTCCTGGCGGTATTTGTTCCACTGGCGGGCGTCCCAGATTTCATCCGTGTTGAAACCCTGGGAGCGGGCGAAGGAGTAGGGCCCGTATTTGGAAGGGTTGTTGGTAATGCCGATAAGGCTGGCGCACTCGGCCAGGGAGAGCTCAGAAACCGGCTTGCCGAAATATCCCATGGCAGCCGATCCCACCCCCTCGAACTTGCTGCCCAGGGGGATGGTGTTCAGGTAGTAGGTGATGGTGTCCTCCTTGGAGTTGTTCTGGGTAAACCGGAAGGCCCGGACAATCTCGGTAATCTTCCGCTTGACGGTGGTCTCATTATAGTTGGTCTGGTTCTTAATCAGTTGCTGGGTGATGGTGGAGCCGCCGGAGATCTCCCCTCCGGTGAACATTCGGAGCACCGCCTTGCCCGTCCCCCGCCAGTCCACGCCGGGATGGGTCCAGAAGCGCCTGTCCTCGATGGCCACAGTGGCGTTAATCAGGTCTTTGGGAATCTCCTCAAAGTCGGTCCACACCGAGCTGGTCACATTGAGCAGTTTGGTCATCTCCACGTACTGCCCGGTGGTCTTGTCCTGGTAGTACATGATGCTGTCCTCGTTCCAGACGAAGTCGTCAGGGCTGAGGTCGGCAATGGGAACGATCACCTCATTGATGTAAACCGCCGCGAAGCAGGCCAGCAGCGCGCCGGTACAAAGGCCAATGAGGATAAGGGTGCCGATGGTCTTGAAGACCCAGCCGACCACCCGGCCCACGGTAATGCCGCCCTTCTTTTTCTTTCTCCGCCGCTTTTTAGGCGCGTCGGGCGCCTGGCGGCTCCCCCCGGAGGACGCCCGGCGAGAGGGCGCCTGACGGCGGGAGGGATAGTCGCTGTTCTCATACAGCGAGGAATGTTCCTTGTAATCAGACACGATAAATACCTCCAGCTGGTTCGGGAAATCCGGCGTTCCAGCCTGTGCTCAGATTTGTAAATGGCCAACTTGGTCATTTCGGCGGCCGGGCGGGCGTGCCCAATCCGCGTCCATGATCCAATTGATAGCTATTATACCATAAACTGTTGGATTGTCCACCCTTGATTGGATCGAAGCGGGAAACTTCAAAATTTCTTAAAATTTACCTGCACTTCCCCCTTGCATTTTTCCCGCAGTCGGGGTAAAATAAAAGCACAAAACGACAGGAGGACGCCGCCCTATGGAAGAAAACTTCGGCCCCGATTTTATCACCGTCACCGACGAGGACGGCAACGACTTTGAGCTGGAGCTGGTAGATACCCTGGAGCACAAGGGCGTCACCTACTACGCCATGTTCCCCGCCGTGGAGGAGGACGAGGCCACCGGTGAGCCCAGGGACGTGGATGCCGACGACGAGGAGTACGGCCTGGTTATCATGAAGGGCATCCAGGAGAACGGCGAGGAGCTGCTGTCCACCCTGGACTCCGATGCGGAGCTTGACGAGATTTACGAGCTGTTTATGGAACGCTTCTTCCAGGACGAGGAGGAGGAAGCCTGAAACATTTATATTCCTGCTCGGTGCGTGATGGGCTCTTTTAAACCCACATTTTTAAAACGGGACGCCCACCTCACGGCGCGGCTTGCAGGCCTCCCGGCCCCCTTATGAGGTCAGCTGGACGTTGGAAGCAGAAAAACGTCGTGGAGGCGACCCACCTGCCATTCGTGCAGGTTTTAAACGGGTCCACACGGCCAGAGCGGGGTATAAAAAGCCATAGTGACCCCAGCGTTTGGGCCGCGGCATTTGTGCCGCGGTCTTTCCTATTTATAAACAATGTGTAAAACTCCCCCGGCCCCCTTGCAATTTGAGCCGGTTTTTAGTATAATGGCTCGGAAATGCCCGCGGGGCACTTCCCCAAAGGCCGGCCAGGAGGCCGGCCTCCACTACCGAAAATGAGAGGACTGAAGTAACTGTGAGTGCAGAGAAAAAGGCCCAGAACAGGGCCGAACGGGCGGAAAAACGCCGCCAGGAGGAGCAGAAGGACAGCCGGTCTGTGGTTATCTACTCCGTTATCGCCGTTCTGGTGGTGGTAGCGGCCGTCGTTATGATGCTCTTTAACAGCGGTATCCTCCAGCGCAGCCTCACCGCCCTGAATGTCAACGGCGCCAAGTACACCGCCGCCGATGTGCAGTATTACTACACCAGCCTTTACAACGAGCAGGCCCGGCAATACCTGTTCAATTCCGCCGCCTCGGTGAAGAAGCAGGTCTACGACGAGGCCACCGGCCAAAGCTGGTATGACCACCTGATGGAGCTGGCAGTGGGGCAGCTTACCCGCAACACCGCCCTGGCCCAGCAGGCCGAGGCTGCGGGCCACACCCTCTCCGCCGAGGCAAAAGCCTCTCTGGACGACACCCTGGCCCAGCTGGAGACCGCCTGGATCAGCTACAACCAGCCCAGCCGGGACGCCTTCATCCGGGCTAACTTCGGCTCCGGCATGACCTATGACCGGCTGGTCTCCCTCCTGAACATGGAATATCTGGCCAGCGACTACGCCCAGACCAAGCTGAACGCCATCGACCACTCCGACGCCGAATACGACGCCTACTATAAAGAGCACGCCGATGAGATGGACACCGTCATCTACTCCCTGTTCACCTTCCGCACCCAGGTTCCCACCACCGATGACGAGGGCAACACCATTGAAATGACCGAGGCCGAGCAGGCCGCCGCTCTGGAGGAGCTGAAGCCCGCCCAGAAAGCCCTGGCCGACGAGGTCATGTCCAAGCTGAAGGGGAACGCCGACCTGGAGAAGCTGGCCGAGGAGTATGAGGACCAGCTCTACGACTCCTCTATCTCCACCCACACCATCGGCTCCACCCTGTCCCTCTACACCTCCTACGCCGACTGGCTGCTGGAAAGCGGCCGCAAGGCCGGGGACGTGACCGTCATCGAGAACGGCGGGGAGACCTACCACTACTACTATGTGGTCCGCTTCGAGGGCCGGGAGCTGGACCAGGAGGAGACCCACACCGTCCGCCACCTGCTGGTCCGGGCCGGTGACACCAGCACCACCAATCCCACGCAGGAACAGTTTGACGCCGCCGAGACAAAGGCCCGGGAGCTGTGGAACCAGTGGAAGGCCAACGAGGCCACCGAGGAGTCCTTCGCCACCCTCGCCTCCACCACCAGCAATGACGACGCCAGCTCCCGCTCCACCGGCGGCCTGTACGCCAACATCACCAGCACCTCCAGCTATGTGGAGCCCTTCCTGGACTGGGCCCTCGACTCCGCCCGCAAGGAGGGGGATGTGGACCTGGTGAAGACCGAATACGGCTGGCATCTGATGTACTACGTGTCCACCAACGACCCCGTCTGGCGGCAGAGCACCACCGCCGCTCTCCAAAACCAGGACTATGAGCAGCTGGCTGAAAGCGCTACCCAGGGCTGGAACATCAGCCAGGGCATGGGCATGAAGCTTGTTAAGGCATAAGAAAACTATAAAAACTCCCGTATTCATCATGAATACGGGAGTTTTTTCGAGTGTCTCAATTGCGTATTTTAAGAAGATAAGCGGTGTAGGGGGCGGGCTCTGTCCCGCCCCCTACTTGCTACGACTGTTCCAGAGCCGCGTCCTGAAGGCGGTCAAAGGCCGCCATACACTCGTCCACGGTGGCGCCGCCCAGCAGCTCCCGCACGATCAGACAGGTGTTGCCCCACTGCTCCACATTCATCCCCGCGTTGGAACCCAGCACATAGACCCCCTCCTCAATCCGGTCGTTGAGGGGCCGCAGCGCGGGGACACAGTCCACCTTCACGTTCTTCGAGGGGGAAATGACCCGGTTGGTCTCGGAATAAACCTGAAGGGCCTCATCAGACACCATGACGTTCACCACCTCGACCGCGTCCTCCCGGTGTTCCGCGTCGGCGCCCACGGCCAGCCCCGTCATGGACACCACCGGCATCTGGCCCCGGCTGCTGGGAAAGCCGATGACCTGCATCTCAAAATCCGTCCTGCCGTAGGCGGTCTCGGTGTTGGCCGCCCCCCAGTAGGCCATGACGATGGGGGTCTTGCCCGCCAGGAAATCTGGTCCCTCCGCCTCGATGGCCTCGCTGTAAAAGGCCTTTTCCGCGTCGATATAGCCGTTGTCAATCAGGGTCTGGAGGAAGGCAAAGCCGGGGCGCATATAGTCGCTATACCGGGCCTCACCGCGGTTGAGGGCGTCGATCTCCGCCTGGGTGCTGCCGCCGTTGTAGAGGTCGGCGTAGGCCTGGGCGAACACAAAGGTCTCCAGCCACCAGCGATTGGCCCCGACAGGGGTCTCGATGCCGTTCTCCCGGAACACCCGGCAGCACTCCAGAAACTCCTCCGGCGTCTCCGGCAGGGCCAGGCCGTACTGCCTGAACAGGTCCACGTTGACAAACAGGCCGTAGGCCACCACCTCCTGGGGGATGGCCACCAGCTTCCCATCCACCGTGTTGGCGGTGCGGACGACGTCCCGCAGATTTTTGGCGCTGTCCAGCCCGGACAGGTCCATCAGCTTCCCCTCAGCCCCCAGGGCCAGGACGGTGTCCGGATTGAGCAAATACAAATCGTCCATGCTGTTCCGGGCCCGCTCCAGACAGACCTCGTCATAGGTCTTATCCTGATAGTTCTCCGCCGTATAGGTCCGGTACACCATGGTCACGTCCAGGACCTCCTCGGCCATGGCCACCGTCAGGTCGGACGCGGTCCGGGCCACATTTTCTGCGTCGGGGTCTATCTTCTCCATGGGGCTGAACAGATTGACAACCCGCTCCTCCTCCCGGTCCTGCGGGAGGAGATTTTTGGGGGCTTCCTGTTTGCCGCAGGAGGCCAGTGACAGAATGGTCAGCGCCGCCAGACCGGCAGCGATCCACGTTTGGCGTTTCATACCACTTATAGATATTCCTTTCGTTTGCTGAATTGTTGAATGACTTTTTTCAAGAGCTCCATATTCAGGGGCTTGGGCACATGGGCGTCCATGCCGGCGTCCAGGGCGGCCTTCTCGTCCTCGGCAAAAGCGTTGGCCGTCATGGCGATGATGGGAATCTGCCCCGCGTCCTCCCGCTCCAGCCCGCGGATGGCCCGGGCGGCCTCGTGGCCGTTCATCACCGGCATCTGCACGTCCATCAGGATGGCGTCGAACTTCCCCGGGTCCGAGTTCCGGAACCGCTCCAGGGCCAGCAGGCCATTGGCCGCGATCTCACAGGTGGCCCCCTCGATCTCCAGCAGCTCCGCCAGAATTTCCGCGTTAATCTCGTTGTCCTCTGCGGCCAGGAAGTGCATTCCCTTCAGGCTGTAGTTTGCCTCGGGCTCGGGCTCGTGGGGGGCTCCGCTCCACAGCTCCTCAATCTTCGTCCGCAGGGCAGAGACAAAGAAGGGCTTTGTGAGGGTATCCGTGCGGCGGAGGGAAAGGGCCTCCTCCATCCCTGCGGCGTCAAACTCCGCCAGAAGCAGGAGGGGAACGGTATCCGGAAGGGCCTCCCGCAGCGCCCTGGCCGCCTGGAGGCCGCAGGCCTCCCAGTCCAGCAGGACCAGCTGCCACATCTCGCCGGCCCGCAGACGGCCCAGTACCTCGTCCGCGCCGCCGACAGCATCCAGCTGCACGCCGGTGTCCTGCATCAGGGTGAGGATGCTCTCCCGGCTCTCCGGGCTCCCCCCCACTGAGAGGATGCGGTCAATCTCCCACCGGGCCCAGAACTGCCGGTCCGCCGCCTCCTCCAGCACCTGCAGCTCCAGGTCCACCCGGAACAGGGAGCCCCGATCCACCTCGCTGAAAACCTCGATAGTGCCGCCCATCAGCTCCACAATGCTCTTGGTGATGGCCATGCCCAGGCCGGTGCCCTGCACCTTGTTGGTGGTACTGTTCTCCGCCCGGGTGAAGGCGTCGAAGATGGTTTCCAGGTACTCGGGCGTCATGCCATAGCCGTTATCCTCCACCTCTATGCGGATATGCTCATACTGGTTGGACCGCTGCTTCAGGCCGATAATGCGCAGCCAGATGCTTCCACCCTCCGGCGTGTATTTCACGGCGTTGGACAGCAGGTTAATCAGAATCTGGTTGATTCTGGTCTCGTCCCCCACCAGATACTCGTGGCAGATGCCCTTTACCTCCAGGCGGAACTCCTGCCCCCGGGCCTTGGCCATGGGCTGGATGATGGCGTCCACCGAGGAAACCACGTCGTTGAGGGCGAATTTTTCCAGGTTGAGCACCACTTTCCCGCTCTCGATCTTGGATACATCCAGAATATCGTTTATCAGGCTGAGCAGGTGCTGCCCGGAGGCGGTGATCTTTTTGGTGTATTCCCGCACCTTGGCGGGGTTTTCCGCGTCCCTGGCCAGCAGGGTGGTAAAGCCCAGAACGGCGTTCATAGGGGTGCGGATGTCGTGGGACATGTTGGACAGGAAGGTGGTTTTGGACTCGCTGGCGACCTGGGCGGCCTGGAGGGCCTGGGCCAGCTGCCGGCTGTGGAGCTTCCGCTCCTCCTCCCGCTCCCGGCGCGCCCTGTCCTGCTGCCTCCAGTTGCGGTAGTACAGGGCGATGCACAGGAAGAAGGCCACCAGCATTGAGCCCACCACCAGAATGATATTCTGGTTCACCGTCCGCCCCTCCTGCTGGATGGCCTCCACCGGCACGTAGCCCACCAGGAAAATGGTCCCGTCGTTCACCGACCACATGTAGTTGAGGGCGTGTACCCCCCGGATATTGTGGTAAAACAGGGCATCCCGGCCAGTTTTCAGGCAGTCCTCCACCTCCGCCTGTATCTCCGGGTCCTGGATGTTGTTGGCCCGGTAGAAGTCGCTCAGGTTGAGGTGGCCCGCATTGCGCTGGCCCATCCCCTTGGGCTTCAGGACAAACCGCTGGCTCTCCGCGTCCATGATATACAGCGAAGCCTGTTTGTTGTAAAAGCCGTCGGGGAGGGACTGGTCGATGGTGTCGTACATATATTCGGCATAGAGGGTCCCGATGGGCTGGCCGTCCCGCTCTACGGGGCATTTGATAGTGTAGGACCAGGTGCCCATGTGGTTCACGTAGGACTGGGAGACCTGCATCCCCAGCACCGTGCCACCGGCAGAGAAGTCCAGGCCCTCCTCCGTGAAGGGCTCCCCGGTGTTGGAGACACCCTCGGTCCTGCCGGCCAGAATCAGCGACATCTTTGACATGGTCTGATTCTTCTCATAGGCGCAGATGTAGGCCTCCGGGTCGTCCATGCGGGCAATTTCCTGGGCAATCAGCCCCTGAAACTCCGCTTCATTGCGCAGAATGGCCTCGATGGTACACTGAATCAGGTCCAGGGTCTCGCTCAGGTTCTGGATGGCAGAGGCCGACATCTCGCGGGAGATTTTCTGGGCGATGGAAAACACCAGCGCCCCAAATACACAAAAAATCAGGATAATGGAAAAAAGCAGGGAGAAACCTCCCCATTTTCGCTGTATTTTTGACGTCCCTTTCATTGACAATCCCCATTCCCATGCTCCGGGAGAGCATTTGACCTTAAAGAAGAACGCACTCGTCAGTTTCCAGGCGGCCCGCTGCCGCTCTATTTTATTATACTATCCCTCCCCTTTCAGTGTCAATAGATGTTGGGCCGGGGAATACACCTGTATCATAAATCCGAAAAGCCTTCCGCCGGAGGGTGGAAGGCTTTTCCCTGTAAAGGATGCAATTTTTCTGTGCCACTCGGCAGGCTTCCTACTCCCTCTCCCGGTCATAGCGGCTGTAGAAATCCCGGACCAGGTCAATAAATGTGCGGGCGGCGGGGGACAGAAAGCCGTTTTTCTTGTAGACCACCGCCAACGGACAGGTCAACGGCGGCTCGCCCACGGTGAAGCAGGCCAGCCGGTCCAGGTAGGGGGTGCGGGGGATGCCGCTCTCCTGCAAAAAGGCGAAGCCCATCTTCTCCGCCGCCAGGTTGATGGCGGTGGTGTTGTTGGTGGTCACCAAAATGTTCTGGGGCTCCACGCTGTGGACCGAAAAGGTGTTGTACAGCAGCTTGGACAGCCGCCACCCGGCGGGCAGCATAATCACCCGCTCCCGCTCCAGCAGCCGCAGATCAGGGAAAGGCCTGGGGTCGTGGTAGGTGCTGTCCAGCCCCCGGAGGGTGGGGTGGTCCCGGTGGCACACCAGGAAGATATGCTCCCGCATCACCGGCTCATAGGTCAGCTCGGTGAGGTTGTCGGGGGGCTGCATCACGCAGAAGTCGATTACATTGGCCTCAGCCAGCTCCCCCAGCTCGGGCACCGGGGCCTCGTGGAGGACCACCTGCACGTCGGGGTACTGCTCCTCAAACAGGGGCAGGATGTCGGGCAGCAGCGTGGACCCCCGCCAGGGGGACACCCCGATGTGGAGCAGGGGCCGCTTTTTATTCTGAAGGTCCCGCAGGTCGCTGACCAGCTGCCGGTCCAGAAAGCTCTGCCGCTCCAGATAGGCGTGGAACAGCTCCCCCGCGGGGGTGAGCCGCAGCGGCGAGTGGGAGCGGTCCAGCAGGACCACCCCCAGGCTGCCCTCCAGCTTGGCCAGGTACTGGCTCAGGTAGGGCTGGGAGAGATACAGCCGCTCCGCCGCCCGGGAGATGCTCCGCTCCTTGACAATGGTGAGGAAGTAATCCGGGTTTTTGACGAACATGGCCCGCTCAGCCCGGGGGCCAGGTCATGTCCCGGCCGGACAGGACGTGGAAGTGGAGATGGGGCACCGTCTGCCCCGCCTGGTCCCCGATGTTGGACACCACCCGGTAGCTGTCCAGCCCCAGCTTCTTGGCCTGCTGGGCAATCACCGTGAAGATGTGGGCCACGATGGCGGCGTTGTCCTCATTCACCTCGGCCACCGAGCTGATGTGGGTTTTGGGGATCACCAGGAAGTGGGTGGGGGCCTGGGGGTCGATGTCGTAAAAGGCCAGGCACTGGTCGTCCTCGAAGACCTTGTTGGACGGAATCTCCCCGGCAATGATTTTACAGAATAAACAGTCGGACATGGGAAAACCTCCTTTGTTTGTCGGTAAAACCATTTTACCCCATTTTCCCAGGATTGCAAGAAAATTATTGGGCCGCTTGCGGATTGTGTCGAAAACTGGTATAATCGCTGTGGGTTCTTCCCCGGGAAGGGGGTGAATGCTTTGAACATTCTGCTCGATTTTTTGGTGTCGGTAGGAGCGAGCATAATTGGCAATTATGCGAGCAAGTGGCTTAGCCGGCACCGCAAGAACCCATAAGCACAATGAAAACCCGGAGGTGGCAGCCTCCGGGTTTTCTTTTGCGTGTCTGCCTTGATTCTGCTCGACTTCTGGCAGTGTTTATTATACCACCGTTCCCTAGTATATGCAAGAGGGAATTTTCTATTTCACTGATTCCGCCGGGACCAGACCGTCCAGGGGAACATCAACACTTCCGCCCTCGATGCGGATGTTGAGGGTGCCACCCTCCAGGTCCTCCAGGGCGGTAATCTCAGCCAAATGATAGATGTCTCTATGATCCCAGAAGTTCGATGTTCCTGCATATCCCTCTACTATCAGGTCAACCGTTCTGCCTTCTCTGGTGGTCAGGGTTATATTGTCGCTCTCCAGCACGTGGTTCCACCGGTAATCTATCGGCTGGGTTCTTGTATGCGGCGGGTAAACACCCAGCGGGTACCGCTGGTAGCGGATTCTCAGGGTCAAAGGGGACAGATAGATATCCGTCAGGGTAATATCCCTACCATCCAGCTGTCCGATGACCTGATTGGGCTGGATACTCCGGCCTATGTCCTGCCAGGTGAAGGGGACTTCGCAGGACCAATCGCCGGACCATACCGTGATAATATCCCAGGGGTTTTCCCCATGTCGCATCAAATCGCCGTTATACATGGATATCCCACCGATTTCCCAATCCGGCTGGACTCCTTCGTCCAGCGTCAGCCGGAACAGCAGGGACAGGTGGTTGTCCATCGGGTCGCCGTCGTCCAGCACTTCCGGGCCAAAGCTCCAGCCTCCCTCTATCTCAATGGGTTCCCCTGACCGATCCAAAAGTTTATCCTTAAATCCCTCCGAAGTGTCGAAAAAATAACAATCCCCGTCCAGCACCGTCCCCTCCGGGGCAGTGAAGTCAGCCAGAAACATAATATAGTACCGGTCCATCAGCACCTGAGTCACATGGAGCGTGGCTCCGTTGTCCTTCACCGTCACGTCCACCGGCACCGCGCCGAAGGCCAGCAGCTCCGCCTGTTCCGGCCCCGCGCCGAAGTAGTCGATCAGCCGCTGATCCAGTCCCGTCACCACAGCGGCGGCGCAGGAAATAACCATCAGCGCGGCGGCGATTGACACCACGGTCAGTTTTTTCAGCTTCCTTATAGGTCTGCCCTTCCTTTCCGTCTGGAGAAGGCGGTCCAGCACGGCCTGTTCCTGGTCCGCCGTGGGAGCAAGGGCGTCAAACATACGGTTTAAGTCACGTGGTTCCATAGCCTTCCGCCTCCAATCGCAATTTCAGCTTCTTCCGCGCTTGAACCAGCCGGGAGCGCACGGTGGAGGGATTTTCCCTCAGCAGGCCGGCAATCTCGTCGGTGGCGTAGCCCTGGTAGTAGTGGAGGAACAGCACCAGCCGGTGCTTCTCCGGCAGGGCGGCCACCTGGTCCCAGACCAGACCGTCCCGGGGTTCCTCCCATACCAGGGCGTCCAGGGCGGAAGCGTCCTCCCGGCACCTGCGCCACCAGTGCTTCAGCTGGTCCCGGCACTCGTTCCTGGCGGTGACGATGAGCCACGCCTTCTCGTGCTCCGGATCACGAAAGGCCTCGCCCCGCTCCACCACCTTGCGAAAGACAGTCTGGGCGGCGTCCTCGGCGTCGGACACATTCTTCATCAGCACCAGGCAAATCTGATACACCAGCTTGAACTGCCGCCGGTAAATGGCCTCAATCTCCTCCCGGCTGTACGTGCCCGCCGCCATGGCCCCGCCTCCTCTCTGTCCGCTTCTGTCTATTACACGATTGAACGCCGGATTTTGTTGAAGGTCTCTAAAAATATTTCAACCGGCCGGTCCCTGGACCAGCCGGTTGGTTTTTAAGTAGACAAATCAACATCGTCCCATGGGCACATCTCGTCGCAGCCGGCCAGCCAGAACAGAGCCCGGTGGCGCTCCATGGCCACGCCTTCCTCCAGCTCCTGGGGGGCGGGCATACCCATCACCCGGGCGTCCACGCAGGCCCAGTGGAGGCGGTAGATCAGGTCGGCCTGGTCCAGCAGCTCCTTCCGGGGGCGCAGTCTGGCCGCCGCCGTCAACTCCTCCATGGAGGGGTACTCCCGCATGATTCGGACGGACTGGGGCACGTCGCAGATGCGGGTGGGCCATAACAGGTCGTCAGTGAGCCCCAGGGCCCACTCCATCACCCACAGGTTCTCATACTGCCAGGCGTACTGGATTTGGGTCTGCTCGGTGGAATTGGGGTCGTCCAGATAGGCCTTCTCGCCGGGGGAAAAGAACCCCTCCGCCCCATAGCCCTCAATGATGGGTTTTACAAATTCCCGGCTCTCCTCGTAGGACATGTGCTCCCCCACCCGGCACTCGGAGTACAGCGACACGATAAGCAGGGCCGCCGCCCGGCGGCAGACCTCCTCCACGGTACGGCCCGGCTCCTCCGCCTGCTCCCACAGCAGGGGCAGCCAGGGGGTGACGTAGATGTGCCGGTCCCGCAGCAGAGCCATCGACTTGTTTCGCCGCTCCACCGCCTCCGGGGGCGCGTCCTTGGCCCAGTCCGCCGGGATGGGAACCTCAGAGGGCATGTAATACTCCAGATCGCTTTTCCCGTCCTTGCTCAGAATGATTTTCCCCGCCGGATCCACCAGGGCGTCCATCCCCCAGGTCAGCACCCCCTGGAGCGCCGCTGTCACCACCCCCATCCGCTCGGATATAGCCCCCTCCTTGTCCGCGTTCTGGGGGCCGTCGTAGACGGCGTTCACCGACACCATCCCCTGGCACTGGCGCAGGTGATAGAGCAGGTTGCGCTGGATGTCGATGTGTTCTGTCTCCACCTGCCGGAAGTAGGCCCACACCCCCTGGAGCTGCTCCTGGGCCTTTTTTCCATCTTCCGTCTCCTTGTCCGCGACAAAGCCGGTGAAGTCGATGTGCATATCATCCTGATAAATGCTGATCCGGTTGCCTGTGCCGGGGCTGTGAACCCCCAGGGCGGACTCCATCCGGCCCATGATATGCTCCAAGCTCTCAGCAGGGCAGAAGATCAGCTCCATAACCCCGGAGCGCTGCTGTCTGGGCGGCTCCTTGGGCTTTTTGAATTTGTCAAACAATCCCATGGCGGTTCCTCCTTACACAAACCGGTTCTGTTCAGCGCTGTAGGTATAGTTCACAGCGGCCAGCTTCCGGACCAGCTCCTCCCGGTCCGCGTCCAGGTCGTCGCACAGCTCGTCCAGGCTGGGATACTCGTCCCGGAGCTTGGTGTTCACATAGCTGAGTAAAATCATAGGGTCCTGGGGAAGCATAGGAAAACCTCCTTATCATCATCTCTCGTCCCCGCCGCAGGATAAGCCTTCCCCTTTAGGGGAAGGTGGCATTTGCGAAGCAAATGACGGATGAGGCCATTTCGCCGAAGGCGGAATGTACGCAGTAATTTGAGCTTGCAAAATCTTGTTTACTTTGTATATTTTGCTTCGCAAAATAGCCTCATCAGTCTCGCTTCGCTCGACAGCTTCCCCTAAAGGGGAAGCCTTTTCCTGCGGGGGAACGGGGTTCTTTCTTACAGTCCCAGCTTCATGGACACCACGTTGTCCACCATGGCCAGAGCGTTGTCCACCATCAGCGGGTCTTTGCCGCCGCCCATGGCGGAATCGGGTTTGCCGCCGCCGGAGCCGCCGGCGATGGCGGACACCTGCTTGATGATATCCCCGGCCTTGATCCCCTTCTTCACGGCCTCCTTGCCGCAGACGCACAGGAAGGTAATCTTTTCCCCGCTGACAGAGGCCAGGACGGCCACCACGTTGGGCTCCCGGTCCTTGAGGATATCCCCCATCTGGCGCAGGCGCTGGGCGTCGGCCTCGGGGACCACGGAGGTGAGCACCTTCAGCCCGCCCAGCTCGTGGGCGCCGAAGAGGATGCGGTCGGTCTCACCGGCGGCCTCCTTGGCGCGGAGCTTCTCAATGCTCTGGCGCAGGGCCTTCATCTCGGCCATGGCGGCCTCCGCCTTCTCCCGCAGCTCGCCGGGCTTAGCTTTGAGGGCGGCGGCGGCCTGGAAAATCAGCTCCTGATTGCGGTTCATGGTCTCCAGCGACACCCGGCCGGTGGTGGCCTCGATGCGCCGCACCCCGGCGGCCACCGAGAACTCGCTGGTGATGTGGAACACGCCCACCTTGGCGGTGTTGTCCAGGTGGGTGCCGCCGCAGAACTCCACGGAGAAGCCGTCGCCCATGGACACCACCCGGACGGTGTCGCCGTACTTCTCACCGAACAGGGCGATGGCCCCCTTCTTCTTGGCCTCCTCGATGGGCAGCACCTCGGTGTGGACGCTGCTGCCCATGAGCACCATGTCGTTGACGATGGCGCTCACCCGGCCCAGCTCCTCAGGGGTCAGGGCGGAGAAGTGGGTAAAGTCGAAGCGCAGGCGGTCGGGCTCCACCAGGGAGCCGGACTGGTGGACGTGGTCCCCCAGCACGGAGCGCAGGGCGGCGTCCAGCAGGTGTGTGGCGGAGTGGGCCCGCATGATGGCCTGACGGCGCTCCTTATTGATGGAGGCGTACACGGTGCCTCCCACCTTGATGGAGCCCTCCATCAACTTGCCGTAGTGCATATACTTGCCGCCCTTGTTTTTCTGCACGTCGGTGACCTCAAACAGCATCCCGCGTCCACTGTCATGGGTAATTGTGCCGTGGTCGGCAACCTGGCCGCCCATCTCGGCGTAGAAGGGGGTCTTGTCCAGCACCACAATGGCCTCTCCGCCGCCCATGATCTCGTCCACCAGCTCTCCTTCTACGACAATGGCCACCACTCTGGCGTCTCTGACTGTGTCCTCGGTGTAGCCCACAAACCGGGTGGCGGGGACCTCCTTGCCAAACTCCACCCCGGCCCAGCCCAGGTCGCCCAGGGCCTCCCGGGCCTTCCGGGCCCGCTGGCGCTGCTCGTCCATCTGCTTGTGGAACTCCGCCTCGTCCAGGGTCATGCCCTGCTCCTCCACCATCTCCAGGGTCAGATCCACAGGGAAGCCGTAGGTGTCGTAGAGCTTGAAGGCGTCCGCCCCGGAGAAGGTCTTCTCCCCCTTCTCCTGGTGGCCGCGGAGCATGTCAGAGAAAATTTTCAGGCCGCCGTCGATGGTCTTGGCGAAGTTCTCCTCCTCCACCCGGATGACCTTGGTGATATAGTCCTGGCGCTCCCGCAGCTCGGGGTAGTGGCCCTCGTTCTCGTGGATAACGGTGTCGCAGACGGTGTACAGGAAGGGCTCGTTTACCCCCAGCAGCTTGCCGTGGCGGGCCGCCCGGCGGAGCAGGCGGCGCAGAACGTAGCCCCGGCCCTCGTTGGAGGGGAGCACGCCGTCGCAGATCATGAAGGTGGCCGAGCGGATGTGGTCGGTAATCACCCGGAGGGACACATCCTTCTCGTGGCTCTCGCCGTAGTGGGCCCGGGTGATCTCGCTCACCTTGTTGGTGATGTTCATGACGGTGTCCACGTCAAAGAGGGAGGCCACCCCCTGGCAGACGCAGGCCAGCCGCTCCAGGCCCATGCCGGTGTCGATGTTCTTCTGTTTCAGCTCCTCATAGTGGCCCTCGCCGTCGTTGTCGAACTGGGAAAAGACCACGTTCCACACCTCGATATAGCGGTCGCAGTCGCAGCCCACAGTGCAGCCCGGCTTGCCGCAGCCCCACTGCTCCCCCCGGTCGTAGTAGATCTCAGAGCAGGGGCCGCAGGGACCGGAGCCGTGCTCCCAGAAGTTGTCCGCCTTGCCAAACTTGAAAATGCGGTCCTCTGGGATGCCGATGACCTCGTGCCAGATGCGGAAGGCCTCGTCGTCGGCGGGGGTGGTCTCGTTTCCGGCGAAGACGGAGGGGTACAGCCGCTCCGGGTCCAGGCCCACCCACTCTGGGCTGGTGAGGAACTCCCAGGCATAGGGGATTGCTTCCTTTTTAAAGTAGTCCCCGAAGGAGAAGTTGCCCAGCATCTCGAAGTAGGTGCCGTGGCGGGCGGTCTTGCCGATGTTCTCAATGTCGCCGGTGCGGATGCACTTCTGGCAGGTGCATACCCGATGACGGGGGGGCTCCTCCTCCCCGGTAAACCAGGGCTTCATGGGGGCCATACCGCTGTTGATGAGAAGCAGGGACGCGTCGTTCTGAGGGATCAGGGAGAAGCTGGGCAGGCGGAGATGGCCCTTGCTCTCAAAAAATTTCAGGAACATCTCCCGCAGTTCGTTCAGGCCGTAAGGTTTGGGTTCTTTCATGGTAATTACCTCCAAAAATCAAATTATTTACCGTACTGTAATCTGAATGCCCATCAGCTCCATATCGGTGCTGTAGGCCACGCGGTACATGAGACTCTTCTTCTCATGCTTGCAGTAAAATACCGCCGTGCCGTATTCCTCGCCGGTCTCCTTAATCTTCTGCCCGGTGGCCATGGCCTCGTCCTCCTCTTTGAAAGCGCCGGCCTTGTCCAGCCGCTCCTCCATATAGGACTGGATGCTCTCGGGGCTGGAGGTCTCCTGGGCGTCGGAGCGCAGGCGGTCGTATACCGTCTGATACTCCCCGGCGTTCAGCAGGGACACCACCTCCCGGCCCTGTTCCAGGACGGTCTCCTCCTCCATCCCCTCCGGCAGGGGGTTGCCGGAGACCTTGCAGCCCGACAACAGAAACAGTGCCGCCAGCGCGGCCAACAGCAGAGCAAATTTTTTTCTCATGGCAGCTCCTCCAGCGTCAGTTCGGACCGGGCATACAGTGTCGCCCGACCGGCCAGCTTCACCCTGTCCCCCTCCAGCCGACAGTACAGAGTGCCGCCCCGGGGGGAGGCCTGCCGGGCCACAAACTCCGTCTTGCCCGTCTTCGCCGCCCAATAAGGGATAATAAGGCAATGGGTCGAACCAGTCACCGGGTCCTCGGGCACCGCGCATTTCGGGGCAAAGCAGCGGGACACACAGTCAAACCGGCTTCCCCTTGCGGTGACACAGCACACCGATCCTTCCAGATTTTCCATCGCCGCCAGATTCGGCTGGAGGCGGACCACATCCTCCTCCCGCTCCAGAACACACATCAGATCCCGGGCTCGCCAGGCCTCCAGGGGCCGCACCCCCAGAGCGGCGGTCATCTCCGCCGTCACCTCGGTCTGAACAGGAACATAGGCAGGAAAATCCATCTCCAGCAGCTCTCCCCGCCGCTTCACGGTAAGCGGGCCGCTGAGTGTCTGAAAGCGGACATCCTCCAATTCCGGAGCCACGAAGCGCAGTATAGTATACGCCGCAGCCAAAGTGGCGTGGCCGCACAGGTCAATTTCGCCCTCCGGCGTGAACCACCGCAGCCGCCAGCTGTCTTTCTCGAAGACGGCAAACGCAGTCTCTGAAAGGTTATTTTCCATCGCAATCTTCCCCATCAGCTTATCTGCCGGCCACCGGTCCGGCAGGCATACCGCCGCCGGGTTGCCTTCAAACAGTCGGTCGGCAAAGGCGTCCACCACATATTGCTTCAACAGCCGCTTCCTCCCTTCAATTTCCTCGCCCCGGTCTCCAGGGCGGGGCTCAGTTTTTTAAGTGGTATAATGAAAAACCGCCCCTGACATACTGTCAGGGGCGGAAAACATCCACGGTACCACCCTGATTATCCCCGCGGCGCGGGGCGTCTCTTTCGTCCGTAACGGGGGCGGGCCGTCCCGGTCGTCCCGGGCCGCTGGGGAGTGGCTTGCGCAGACAGGTCCGGCCGGGGGCTTTCACCCTCCCCCCTCGCTTGGGGCCGCTGTCTCTGCGCTGGGCTCCTTCATCGCGTTTCGCGGGACTTATTTTATCATATTTTCTCCGCTTGTCAACTGTTTTCTTCGGCAGATATCCCCTTTTCCCCATCCATTTCATCCCGCGGAGGCTAAAATTGTTTTTCCCGCCCGGCAAAATGACCAAGCGTGCCGTCTTTCACAGGCGGACATTTGACCGCAAAAACCAGCCCTATCCCCTGTCCGGTCCGTAACAGACGGACACGAATTGGAAATCTGTCCCGCCGGACGCCCCCCGGAGGAAGGGGAGGGGAAAACTTTCTGTCAAATATTCGGCTTGAAAAGTGGGGAAAAATACCTTAAAATCTCTCTATCACCCTGGGCCGAAAGGTCCTTGTGAAAATAGGAGGAATAAAATGAAAAAGCTTCTTTCTCTGGCTCTGGCCTCCGCGATGGTCCTGAGCCTGGCCGCCTGCGGCGGCGGCAATCCCGGCGGCAGCACTCCGGGCAACCCCACCGGCTCCGGCAGCGCCGCCGGCGACAAGGTGGTCAAGATCGGCGTGTTTGAGCCCCAGTCCGGCGACAACGGCTCCGGCGGCAAGCAGGAGATTCTGGGCATGCAGTATGCCAACGAGAAGACCCCCACCGTGGAGATCGGCGGCGAGACCTACACCGTGGAGCTGGTCTACGCCGATAACCAGTCCTCCAACGACAAGGCGCCCTCCGCCGCTCAGACTCTGGTGGCCGGCGGCGTGTCTATCGTGCTGGGCTCCTACGGCTCCGGCGTGTCCATCGCCGCCTCCGACACCTTCGGGGACGCCGGCGTGCCCGCCATTGGCGTGACCTGCACCAACCCCCAGGTCACCGCCGGCAACAGCCACTACTTCCGCATCTGCTTCCTGGATCCCTTCCAGGGCACCGTTCTGGCCAACTTCGCCAAGGATAAGTTCTCCGCCTCCAAGGCCTACTGCCTGGCCAAGCAGGGCGACGACTACTCCGTGGGCCTGTGCAACTACTTCATGGAGGCCTTCGGCAAGGACAACTGCGTGTATGAGACCTTCCCCGAGGGCACCTCTGACTACAGCTCCTACGTGACCAACGCCAAGAACTCCGGCGCTCAGGTCTTCTTCGCCCCTGTGTCCACCGAGGCCGCCGCCCTGATTATCGACCAGGCTGCCACCCAGTCCCTGGGCATGCCCATGCTGGCCGGCGACACCTGGGACTCCAACGTCATCACCGCCGCCGCCAAGGGCAAGGACGTGGACGTGAACGTGACTACCTTCTACCAGGAGGGCGGCAACCCGGAGTTTGACGCCGGCATCAAGGAGTGGATCAATGCCGACGCCACCAACCTGACCAACAACAACGGCAATGACGAGGTGGCCGCCGTCACCGTTATGGGTTACGACGCCTACTATGTGGCCCTGGAGGCCCTGAAGGCCGCCGGCTCCACCAAGCCCGCCGACGTGATGGCCGTGCTGGGCGGCGTGGAGTTCGACGGTGTGTCCGGCCACATCGCTTTTGATGATGTGAACGGCGACGCCATCCGCGACGTGGCCTACGTCAAGCACTGCAACACCGAGACCGGGAGCTGGGAGTTTGTGGCCCAGCAGGGTGTGTAAGCCTTTTTCCCACACAAAACACACCGGCGGGGGCCGCCTGGCCCCCGCCGGCGCTCACATCCCAGGCCCTCACGGGGCTGTCCCGAAAGAGCGCCGCTGCCGGAGTTCTTTCGGGACAGCCCGGTTTATCCAAAACTGCTACAGAGAGGAAGAAGCCCTATGGATCTGATGAATACCGTCCTGCCGTATCTGCTCTCGGGCATTTCAGTGGGCGGGCAGTATGCCCTTATCGCCATCGGCTACACCATGGTATACGGCATCCTGCGCCTGATTAACTTTGCCCACGGAGACGTGTTTATGGTGGCCGGACTGATGATGGTCTATCTCTCCGCCTCCATGCCCCTGTATCTGGCAGTGCCGCTGATGATTGTTTTAACGGTCCTTCTCGGCTTTCTTATCGAGCGGGCAGCCTACAAGCCCCTGCGCACCGCCCCCCGGATGTCGGTGATGATCTCGGCCATCGGTGTGAGCTACCTGCTGCAAAACCTGGCCCTGTATATCACCGGCGGCCTGAACAAAAATTACCCCACCATCCCCTGGGTTTCCGACCCTATCACGGTGTTCGGCTCCCCCACCAAGCGGGTCACCCTGATTACCCCCTTCCTCACGGTGGCGCTGGTGGTCGTTCTGGTGTGGCTTATCAATCACACCAGGGTGGGCATGGCCATGCGGGCCGTCTCCCGGGACTTTGAGACCGCCCAGCTCATGGGCATCCGCATCAACAACGTCATTTCTGTCACCTTTGTAATCGGCTCCTTCCTGGCGGCGGTGGGCTCCATGCTCTACTTCTCCAACTACCCCGGCGTGGTTCCCACCTCGGGCGGCATGCCCGGCCTGAAGGCCTTTGTGGCCGCCGTCTTCGGCGGCATCGGCTCCATCCCCGGCGCGGTGGTGGGCGCCTTCATCATCGGCATATGCGAAAACATCATCAAGGGCCTGGACATTATTTTACAGGCCGTGGGCGTGCTGAAGGAGCCCCTGGAGCTGGCCACCTTCTCCGACGCATTCACCTTTGCGCTGCTGATTATCGTTCTGGTCTTCAAGCCCACCGGCCTGTTCGGTGAGAAGACCACCGACAAGGTATAGGAAGGGGGAGACAGCTATGATTACAACCCGCAAAAAGACCAATCTTATCTCCCTGCTTCTGGTGGCCGCCATGCTGGTACTTGTCATCGTTCTGGACCAGGTCATCCAGCCCACCGACAGCATGTCCATGCTCCTGAAGGTACTGCAAAAGGGCTCCATCTACGCCCTGGCCGCCGTATCCATGAACCTGCTCAACGGCTTTACCGGCCTGTTTTCCCTGGGGCACGCCGGCTTCATGCTTATCGGCGCTTACACCTACGCCATCCTCACCATCCCCTCTGAAGCCCGGGATGTGGTCTATCAGTACTACGACGCCGCCATCCGTCTCTCCTTCCCGGAGGTGCTGGGCAATGCCATGGGCCCGGCGGGCACCCTGCTGGGTGTGGTGCTGGCCATCATCGCCGCGGGGCTGGCCGCCACCCTGGTGGCCTGGCTTATCGGCCTGCCGGTGCTGCGGCTGAAATCCGACTACCTGGCCATCGCCACCCTGGGCTTTGCCGAGGTGGTCCGGGCGGTCTTCCAGTGGGGCAAACTGGGCCCCGTCACCAACGGCTCCAACCCCCTGAAAAGCTTTGTGCGCATCAACTCCTTCCAGCTCAAGCTGGGCGGGACTACCATCAGCCTGACCACCTTTGTCCCCGTGCTGCTGGCCACCGTGTGCATTGCCCTTATCGTCCTGCTGGTGAACTCCACCTACGGCCGGTCCTTCAAGGCCATCCGGGACGACGAGGTGGCCGCCGAGGCCATGGGCATCAACCTGGCCAGGCACAAAATCATGTCCTTCTGCATCAGCTCCTTCTTCGCCGGAGTGTCCGGTGCCGGCATGGCCATGGTGCTGGGCATCGCCCAGGCCAGCAACTTCAAGTCCGCCATGACCTATGAGATCCTCCTCATGGTGGTGCTGGGGGGCATCGGCTCCATCTCCGGCAGCTGCATCGGAGCCATGCTGTTCATTGCCGCCTCCGAGTGGTGGCTGCGGGGCCTGGACTCCGGCAATTTCCTGGGCATCAACGCCCCCGGCATCTTCCGCAACGGCTTCCGCCTGGTGGTGTTCTCCGTCATTATTATGATTGTGGTGCTGTTCTTCCGCAAGGGCATCATGGGGGACCGGGAGCTGCCCGACCTGTTTAAAAAGCGCGCCAGGAAGGAGGGGGCCGGAAAATGAGCAGTATCTTAAAAGTGGAAAATGTCACCATGCAGTTCGGCGGCGTGGTGGCTGTGGACAACCTGAATCTGGAGGTCAACGAGGGAGAGATCGTGGCCCTCATCGGCCCCAACGGCGCCGGCAAAACCACTGCCTTCAACGTGATTACCGGCGTGTACCAGCCCACCAACGGTGCGGTGTGGTTCCAGGGGGACAAAATCGTGGAAAACCACCCCCAGGGCAAGATGAAAAAGCTCTACAAGGGGGAGGAAGCGGGGAGCTACACCCACGTCCTGGCCCCCACCCCCGACAAAATCACCCAACTGGGCATGGCCCGCACCTTCCAGAACATCCGGCTGTGGAAGTCTCAGACGGTGTTTGACAACGTGCTTATCGCCATGCACTGCCGCACCCACACCAATTTCCTGGCCGCCTCTTTCCGCATGAACCACAGGGAGGAGCAGGAGCAGCGGGAGCGGGTGGCCCAGCTGCTGGAGACGGTGGGTCTCTACGACGTGAAGGACGAACTGGCCACCTCCCTGCCCTACGGCAAGCAGCGCCGGCTGGAGATTGCCCGGGCTCTGGCCACCGACCCCAAGCTCCTCCTGCTGGACGAGCCCGCCGCCGGCATGAACCCCCAGGAGACCCAGGAGCTTACCGCTTTTATCGGTCAGATCCGCAGAGACTTCCACATGACCGTCTTCCTGATCGAGCACCACATGGACCTGGTTATGGATATCTCTGACCGCATCTATGTGCTGGACTTCGGCAAGCTTATCGCGCAGGGCACGCCGGAGGAGATTCAAAACAACAACCGCGTCATAGACGCCTATCTGGGGGTGGTCGAGGATGCTTAAAATTGAAAATCTGCACGTGGCCTACGGCGGCATCCAGGCCCTGCGGGGCATCTCGCTGGAGGTGCCCGACGGCAAGATCGTCACCTTGATCGGGGCCAACGGCGCCGGCAAATCTACCACCCTGCGCACCATCACCGGCCTGGTGAAGGCCCAGAGCGGCTCCATCCAGTGGAACGGGGAGGAGCTGCTGGGCAAGTCCATCGACCGGATTATCAGCGCCGGCATCGCCATGAGCCCCGAGGGGCGGCGGGTCTTCCCCGACATGACGGTGCTGGAAAACCTGAAAATCGGCGCCTACCTGCGCAAGGACAAGGCGGAGATTGAGAAGGACATCAAATGGGTATACACCCTCTTTCCCCGGCTGGAGGAGCGCAGCTGGCAGCTGGCCGGCACCCTGTCCGGCGGCGAGCAGCAGATGCTGGCCGTGGGCCGGGCCCTCATGTCCCGCCCCAAGCTGATGATGCTGGACGAGCCCTCCCTGGGCCTGGCCCCTCTGGTGGTGCAGGATATCTTCTCCATCATCGGCGAGATCAACCGCCAGGGCGTCACCATCCTGCTCATTGAGCAAAACGCCAACATGGCCCTGAAAATCGCCGACCTGGCCTATGTTCTGGAGACGGGCAACATCACCCTGTCGGGCACCGGCGAGCAGCTGCTGGCCGACGAGAAGGTGAAGGAGGCCTATCTGGGCAAGCACAAGAGCTGAAATGACAGACAAGAACACCCGAATGGCCCGGCGTAAGCGGGTCAGTGAGATTATCGAGGTGGGCTACGACCAGGACTGGCTCAGCCGGCTCTACGACCTCATCAACGCCCTGGCCATTGTGGCCAACCTGGCCGCCAGCATTCTATATACCTTTGAGGCGGTCCGTCTCCCCTTTGGGTGGCTGGTGCTCACTCTGGAACAGGTGACGGTTGCCTTCTTCGCCGTGGACTACTGCCTGCGGCTGTGGACCGCCCGGGCCCTTTTTCCCGGCCTGTCGGAGCCCCGGGCGGTGCTGAAATACGCCCTGTCCTTCAGTGGGGTGGTGGACCTGCTCTCCTTCCTGCCCTACTACCTGCCCTTCTTCTTCCCCGCCGGAGCGGTGGCCTTCCGTATGTTCCGGGTGGTGCGCATCTTCCGGCTGTTCCGCATCAACGCCTACTATGACTCGCTGAATGTCATTACTCAGGTCATCACCAGCAAGGGGCAGCAGCTGCTGTCCTCGGTGTTCATCATTCTTGTGCTGATGCTGGCCTCCAGCCTGTGCATGTACAGCTTGGAGCACGAGGCCCAGCCCGAGGTGTTCACCAACGCCTTTTCCGGCATCTGGTGGTCGGTGTCCACCCTGCTCACTGTGGGCTACGGGGACATCTACCCCATCACCACCGTGGGCAAGCTGTTCGGCATTATCATCAGCTTTCTGGGGGTGGGCATGGTAGCCATCCCCACCGGTATCATTTCCGCCGGCTTCGTAGACCAGTATTCCCGGATTAAACGGCTCAGCGAGTACGCCCACGAGTCAGATATCCACTTTATCAAGGTCTCCCTGCTCCCAAAGGACCCCTGGGTGGGAAAGACCATTGTGGAGCTGGGCCTGCCCGCCGGCGTCATTGTGGCCGCCATTCAGCGCAACAGAAAAATTGTTGTGCCCCGGGGCAGCGTGGAGCTCCGCGCCGGCGACACCCTGGTACTGGGGGCCAAGTCCCTGGGGAACGACAAGCATATCGACCTGAAGGAGATGGTGCTGCGCAGTCAGAACCCCTGGAACGGCCTGCCCATCCGGGAGCTGGACATCTCCCGCCAGACCATCATCGTCATGGTCCGGCGGAAGGGCAACATCCTTATCCCCAATGGCGACCTGGTCCTCAAGGAGGGCGACAGCATTATCCTGTACACACAGTCCCACCTCCGGGACGCCAACACCATTGAGGTATAACAACAGGCTGGAAGGAAATCCCTTCCAGCCTGTATTTTTCTAAAAGTTCTGGCAAAGTTGGCTTGCATTACCAGAGGTTCCGTGGTATAATCGACACGAAAAACAAAAATGCGGCGGCTTACGGGTGTTCCCGCACCCGCAAGCCTGCACAGGTGAAAGCCACACTTATACAACGGCAACCAACCGTATCCGCAGGGATATTATACGACATTCCACCCTTATTTGTCAAAGGGTGCCTTTGCTGTATATGCTTTTCCCATTTTTTGTTAGCTGGACTACGTTTCTCACACTGTGTAGGTTTGCGCTACGCAGTGTTTTTGTTTTTCCCGGCACCCAGCTCCCTGGGTGCTTAAAATATAGATTCGCAAAAATTACACACACTATGATGTGGGGGAATCATTCAGTCCCATCACAGAATTATTAGGAGGTTACATTATGAATGAATCAAAGCCTAAAAACTTGCAGGAAAACAAACCAAACACAGAACACATTAGCATTTCACTTTCTCCGAACAACAAGAAATTTCTCCCTTGGATAATTGCGCTCATATCAATCGTCTGCGTCGTTGCTCTTTTTATATCCTTGAATTCCCATCGTCAAGCACAGAAAGAGATGCAAGAACAGTTAGAACGGCAGAATCTAGTTATTGATTCTCTGGAAAAAAAGCAGGGAGAGAAAGTCGATACCTCAAAATCAATTCCCGTTATTACCAGCGAGACTCTAAAAAGCCAGCTTAATTCCCTCCAAGAACTAGTTACGCAGGAATACATCTATACAAACGCCGATAAACGAACTGATAATGCAAAGTGGCTTTTTGGCTGGACACGCCCTTTTAGTGATACTAGTCTAGTGCTCACATATGACGGAGTAATTAAAGCTGGCATAAACATGAACGAGGTGCAAATTGACATAAATGAGGATACTCGAACAATTACGGTCACCTTGCCTGATAGTAAAATTATGGACAATAATATTCCTCAGGAGAGCATCACGGTCGTTGAGGTAAAGAATGGACTTTTCAATGAAATAACTTTTGATGATTACAATGCCTTTATCAGCGAACAAAAAATTATTATGGAGCAAAAGGCAATTGACCGAGGGCTTCTCGAAACTGCCGATAAAGAAGCTCGGGAAACGATACAAGCTTTTCTTTCCGTCATGCCTGGCATGACAGGTGAAGATGCCTATACATTGATAGTTCAGTAAAATGTGCTCAAATAAATCCCGTTCTTCTCATGAACAGAAGGACGGGGTTTCATTAGTTTACACTTTTTGTTATCACTTCACCCCTCCCCTGTCATAGAATGGTAGGGCCCCTCCAGGCCCCGCCGCAAAGGAGGCTGTTATGAAGCTTGACTTGGAGCAGCAAATCCTCACAGAAAACGACTGCTATAAAATCGGCCGGACCATCACGCCCAAGGGGGTGATGGTCCACTCCACCGGGGTGGCCCAGCCCGATCCGGAGGTGTTTATCAGCCGCTGGAACAGGCCGGACGTGGAGAAGTGCGTCCATGCCTTCGTCGGCCGGGAGCAGGTGATTCAGACCCTGCCCTGGACCATGCGGGGCTGGCACGCCGGCACCGGCACCTCTGGCCGCAGCGCCAACAACACCCACATCTCCTTCGAGTGCTGTGAGCCCGCCGGCCACACCTATCAGGGCGGCACCATGATCGGCTACGACGTGGAGGCCAACCAGCCCTATTTTGACGACATCTACCACAACGCCGTCCAACTCACCGCCATGCTGTGCAGCCAGTTCAACCTGGACCCGGCGCAGCCCGGGGTGGTCATCTGCCACGCCGAGGGCTACCAGCAGGGGGTGGCCAGCAACCACAGCGATGTGCTCCAGTGGTGGCCCAAGCACGGCATCACCATGGACCAGTTCCGCCGGGATGTGGCTCAGGCGATAGACGACGGAGACGAGGAGGACAACATGACACAGGAACGTTTCAACGAGCTGATGGAGGGCTATCTGGCCCAGCGGGCCGGACTCCAGCCCGGGGACTGGTCCGCCCCCGCCCGGGAGTGGGCGGAGGACCAGGGCATCGTCTCCGGGGACGGGGACGGCCTGCGCTACCGCTCCTTCGCCACCCGGGAGGAGACGGTGCAGATGCTCTACCAGCTGAGCCGGAAATAAGCGAAGCGCCGCCCCGGAGGGCGGCGCTTTTTCATGAATCAATGAAGCTTCGGATGCGCAGCGTCACACCCAGCCCATCGGCAATTTTCTTGCAGTTCTCGATTTCCTCCGGGGTCTTATCCTTGTCCACAATAGTCAGCACCACATTGGGGACATAGGTGGCGGACTCCCTGGCAAAGTCCAGCATGGCCTGGTAGGCCGCCTCCCCCTGGACCGGGTGGCACAGGGCCACATAGGCGGCGGCGTTGTCGTTGTTCAGCGAGATGGACAGGGTGTCGATCCGCCCCTTCAGCTCGGGGCATATGTCCCGGCCGTGGATAAGGTTGGCGTGGCCGTTGGTGTTGATGCGCACCGGGGGCAGCTTGTCCCCAAATTTCTCCTTCAGCCGGTCCACCAGCCACAGCAGATCATCCAGCCGGTAGGTGGGCTCGCCGTAGCCGCAGAAAACGATCTCCCGGTAGGCACGCACATCCCGGCTGAGAAAGCTGTCCAGGGCCTCCTCCCGGGTGGGCTCCCGCTCCAGCCACAGGGAATCCTCGGTGTAGATGGAGCCCTCCGCCTTGCCCTGACGCAGGCAGAATTCACAGGCGCAGTTGCATTTGTTGGTCAGGTTGACATACAGCGCACCCTCATACTCATAGGTAATGGTCATCGTGTTTCCTCCTCAATTCCAAAAAACCGCTTGCCGTTTTCCAATGTGATTTCCGCGACCTCCTCCGGGTCCATTCCCTTCACCTGGGCGATGGTCTCCGCCACCCGGTACACCTTGCCCGAGTCGTTCCGCTTGCCTCGGAAGGGCTCCGGGGTGAGGTAGGGGGAGTCGGTCTCGATCATGATGCGGTCCATGGGCAGCCAGTCGATCACCTCCAGCGACCGCCGGGCGTTTTTATAGGTGACCACCCCGGTGAAGGACAGCATCCAGCCCAGCTTCACCAGAGTCTTGGCGTCCTCCAGGCTGCCGGAGTAGCAGTGGTACACCCCGGTGACCTTGGGGTGGGCACGGACTACCTCCAGACAGTCGCGATGGGCCTCCCGGTCATGGACAATCACGGGCAGCCCCAGCTCCTCCGCCAGCTCCAGCTGGGTGTGGAAGACCTTCTGCTGGAAGTCGTGGGGCGGATTCTCCTTCCAGTAGTAGTCCAGACCAATCTCTCCGATGGCCTTCACCCTGGGATGGGCGGCCAGGGTACGGAGGGCGTCCGCCGTATCCTGAGAGAAGCCCTCACAGTCCGAGGGGTGGACCCCCACGGCGGCGTAGACAAAGGGAAACTGCTCCGCCAGCTCCACCGCCGTCCGGGAGCTGTCCAGATCGCAGCCGGGGTTGAGAATCAGCTTCACCCCCTGCCCGGGCATGGAGGCGAGCACCTCCAGCCGGTCGGTGTTAAAGGCCCCGGAGTCGTAATGGGCGTGGGTATCAAACAGACGCATGGGCGTCCCTCCTTACAAAGCCGGCTTGACAGACAGCTGGCAGTTGATTACGGTTCCCCATATAGCAGCTCAAAGCTCTCATAGTGGTCGTCGGTGTAGTAGACCAGTCCGTCGTTGGAGAAGACAATGCGCTTGGCCCCTCGGGAGTTCTCCCCCACGGTGTCGATGTCACACTCGGTGTAGGTCCGTCCCTGCTCCTTGGGCAGCAGGCCCTCCCGGTTGCCGAACCGGGACCCGCCGATGGCGGTGCCCTCGCCGGTGTAGTACTCCACGTTGCCCCCGCTCCAGCCGGCGTCCTCCGCCTCGTCCTTGGTAACATAGTTGTCGGGCAGGTCGCCGTACAGGTGGATGTACAGGGCCACCTCCTCCTTGGAGGTATACCAGCCGTCCTCGTCGACGGCGGCGTTGCCCTCGCCGCTCTTGCCATCGGGGCGGTTGCCCTGGGCCTCATTGCCGTCCGGGTCCTGATTGGAGGGGACCTGGCTGCTGTCAGGGGCGCTCTGACCGTTGCCGGGGAGGTCCCTGCTGTCCTCCGGTTCCTGGACGGGCAGGTCAACCAGCTGGCTGGACGATCCATAAACACCATATATGACGGCGCTGTGGCTGCCCTGGTTCATCTCAACGTCCGTGCCGCAGGCGGTGAGGCTCACCAGCATCAGCAGGGACAGCAGCAGTCCCGATGTACGTCGTTTCATCACAAATCACTCCTGTTTCATTCGCTTAAAATCCAGATAGTTCTCCAAAATCAGAGAGGCAGCCACGGCATCCACGATCTTCTTCCGCTTCCGGCCATCCTTGCCCTGATTGAACAAAATCTGGTGGGCGTCAATGGTGGTGCGCCGCTCGTCCCAGAGAATCACCTTCCTCCCGGCGGCCTCCTCCAGTTTGGCAGCCAGCTCCCGGTAGAGGTCGGCCTTCCGGCCGTCGGTACCGTCCATGTTTTTGGGAAAGCCCAGCACCACCTCGTCGGGACGGTGCTCCTCAATCAGCTCCAGCAGCCTGCCCAGCACCACCTCCTGCCGCCAGCTGTTGATGGTGGTGGTGGTCCCAACCAGAAAGCCGGTGGGGTCGGACAGGGCCACCCCGGTGTGGGCGTCGCCGTAATCAATGGCCATAATGCGCACAGTATCGCTCCTCTCTTTGGGGCTATTATACAGGGAAACGGCGAAAAAGGCAAGTGGGAGCGGATACCATCCCCCGGCGACCTCCCTGGCACAAACTTCCCCATTGACTTCCTGCCCCACAGCCTTCATAATAGGTAAAAAGAACGCTTAGGGAGGAAAATTCTATGGAATTTTACGCCACGTTGGGGGACCCCTGCGCCAGGCGGGATATTTTAGACAAGCTGTTTCGGGCGGGGATGACAGGCATCCGGGTCAATCTGTCCCACACCAGCCTGGACAAGTGCGCCCCCCTGCTGGAGGGGCTGTACTGGCCCGCCGCCCGGCAGGCGGGGCGGGAGGACGCCCACCTCATACTGGACCTCCAGGGCCCGGAGCTGCGGGTGGGGGAACTGCCCCGGCCCATCCTCCTGCGGGAGGGGGACGAGGTCCTGCTGGGCGACGGCGGCATCCCCGTCCCCCAGGGCATCCTCCAGACCGCCCGGCGGGGGCAGCAGATTTCCATTGACGACGGCGCTCTGCTGCTGGAGGTGAAACGCTCCAGCCCCACTGTGCTGCTGTGCCGGGTGGTCCGGGGCGGACCCCTGCTCAGCCGGAAAAGCCTGTCCATCCTGGGAACCGACGTGGACACCCCCACCCTCACCCCCGCCGACCTGAACAACCTGCGCCAGGCGGGGCGCTACGGCACAACCCATATCCTCCAGCCCTTTGTCCGGGGGCGGCAGGACATCCGTGTCCTGCGGGAGACTTTAGACGGTCTGGGCCTGAAACAGGTCCAGATCATGGCCAAAATCGAGGAGCACCAGGGGCTGGAGCACCTGGACGAGATCATCGCCGGGGCAGACCAGCTCTGCATTGCCCGGGGGGATCTGGGCAACTCCATGCCCCTGTGGAAGCTGCCCGCCATCCAGAAGGACATCGCCGCCCGTTGCCGGGCGGCGGGCCGGGATTTCTGCCTGGTGACCCAGCTGCTGTGGTCCATGGAGCAGCGGCCCGTCCCCACCCGGGCGGAGGTGAGCGACATCTACAACGGCGTGCTGGACGGGGCCTCCTCCCTGATGCTCACCGGCGAGACCGCAGCGGGCAAGTGGCCGGTGCAGGCCATGGAGTACCTGGTGCGGACGGCAAGCGAGGCACTGAAAGCGATTTGAAAACGCGCCGCCCGGCCGGGCGGCGCGTTCCATTACTCTGATTTCTGGTCCTCATCTGCCGGGGCTGGCTCAGAGGATTCCTCCTCCGGCGTCTCCTGCTCCTCCGGCGTCTCCAGAGCGGCGGGGGGCTTGATCTCCTCGCTGACCATGTGGATGGCCTTGGCAGGGGGCTCAATGTCCCCGGGCAGGGGCTTCGCCCCCTTGCGGGTGGAAGCATAGGCATCCTCCACCAGAGAGGGGTCCCGGCCCTCGATGATAGCCACCATCTCGCCGCCGGTGATGGTCTCCTTCTCCAGCAGGTAGGCCACCACCTTGTCCATATCCTCCCGGTTGGCCTTGATGACCTCCACCGCGTCCTTATAGCACACGTCCAGTATGGCCTTCACCGCCTTATCCATGACGGCGGCGGTGTCCTGGGCGCAGTCCAGGCCGTAGCCTCCCTCCAGATACTGGTTCCGGACAGACCCCAGGGCCATCATGCCGAACTCCTCGCTCATGCCGTACATGGCCACCATATTCCGGGCGATGTTGGTGGCCTCCTGGATATCCTGGGAGGCGCCGTTGGTCATGGTGTCCATCACCACCTCCTCGGCGGCCCGGCCGCCCATGGAGACGGCGATCTTGGCCATCAGCTCCTCCTTGGTGCGCAGATTGGTCTTGTCCTCCTCGGGCATAAGCAGGGTATAGCCCAGAGAGCCTTCCGTGTGGGGAACAATGGTGATCTTCTGCACCGGCTCGGCATTTTTCTGCTTGTAGGCCACCATGGCGTGGCCCACCTCGTGGTAGGCCACCAGCTTGCGCTCCAGCTCGGTGAGCACCGAGTTTTTCTTCTCGCTGCCGGCGATGACAAACTCGAAGGAGGCCAGCAGGTCCTCCTGGTTGACCGCCCGGCGGCCGTGGCGGACAGCCCGGAGGGCGGCCTCGTTCACCAGGTTGGCCAGGTCGGCCCCTACGGTGCCGGCGGTGGCCAGGGCGATTTTTTTCAGGTCCACGTCCTCGCTGAGGCGGATATTCCGGGTGTGGACCTGGAGGGTGGACAGGCGGCCCGCCAGGTTGGGCCGGTCGATGGTGATGCGCCGGTCGAAGCGGCCGGGGCGGAGGAGTGCCTTGTCCAGCACCTCGGGGCGGTTGGTGGCCCCCAGGACGATGACGCCCTTGCCGGGGTCGAAGCCGTCCAGCTCGGCCAGCAGCTGGTTCAGGGTCTGCTCCCGCTCGTCGTTGCCGCCCATGCGGTTGTCACGGGACTTGCCGATGGTGTCGATCTCGTCGATGAAGATGATGCAGGGGGCCATCTTGCTGGCCTCCTTAAAGAGGTCCCGGACACGGCTTGCACCCACGCCCACAAACATCTCCACAAAGTCAGAACCGCTGATGGAGAAGAAGGGCACCCCCGCCTCACCGGCCACGGCCTTGGCTAAGAGTGTCTTGCCGGTGCCCGGAGGGCCCACCAGCAGCGCCCCCTTGGGCAGCTTGGCGCCGATCTCAGTGTATTTCTGGGGGTTGTGGAGGATGTCGATAATCTCCTCCAGGCTCTCCTTGGCCTCGTCCTGACCGGCCACGTCCCTGAAGGTGACGCCGGTCTTTTTCTCCACATATACCTTGGCGTTGGCCTTGCCCACGCCGCCGATGCCGCCCATGCCACCCTTGCCGCCGATGCCCCGCATGAGGAAGACCATGGCTCCCACCATAATCACCAGGGGCAGAATGGTGGTGAGGAACAGGTAGAGGATCTGGGAGGAGTTATCCACCGGTTCGGTCCAGCGGCGGACATTGTGCTCCTCCAGCAGGGATTCCAGCTCCAGGTCGGCGATGGGGAGCGGGGTGGTGACATACTCGGTCTCCCGGTTGTTCTGGAGGGGCACCCAGGCAAACATGTTGTTCCCCTGGTGTCTCTCCTCATCCTCCGGGATGTAGGACAGGGCCTCCTCCTCCGCCCCCTCCTTGAGGGTGATGGTGAACAGGCTGCTCTCCAGATTGACGGACTCCACCAAATCCGCCGCTATCCACTGCTTGAAGACGGAGTAGTCCACCTGCACCTGATTGGAGCTGTTATAGGAGCTGGTGCAGCTACGAAAAATCAGCGTGAGAAACAGCGCCCACAGAATCAGCGAAATTAGGCCAAAAGTATTCTTTTTATTGTTTCCTTTATCTGGTTTCAAAGGAGCGTACCTCCAATTTTCTGCATGATACAAAACAGGTCAAAGGGTATCATACCACAGTTGCGGAATAAAAACAAGAAAATACCGTGTAAACTTCCGGTGAATTTTCTGTGACTTGAAGACTTCCTCCGCTGACAGCCTACAAAGGCTCCCTCGGGGAGGGAGCTGTCAGCCGCAGGCTGACTGAGGGAGTCCCCAAGGACCCCGCAGACCTCCGGAGGACTCCCTCCGTCACGGCTGTGCCGTGCCACCTCCCTCTAAGAGGGAGGCTTTTGGACCCCGGCCGTTCACAATTTATTTACTCATTCAATTACCCTGGGTTTTCGTAAAATCCCACTTCCCTCCAGCGGGCAAATGTGGTAGAATATGTTTTGTATGTGATTTCGACACCGGAAGGACTGGATATCTATGAACAAACGCCCCCCGCTGCGCCGCTCCGCCCCTGTGGAGCAGGAGAACGACGGCATTATTGAGGGCCGCAACGCAGTCACCGAGGCCCTGCGGGCCGGGATAACCATCGACAAAATCTTCATCGCCAAGGGGGAGACCGACGCCGCCCTGGGCCACATCGCTTCCGCCGCCCGGGAAAAGGGCATCGTGGTGGTGGACGCCGACCGGCGCAAGCTGGACAACATGAGCCGCACCCACTCCCACCAGGGTGTGATTGCCCAGGCCGCCGTCCGGGAGTATGCCAGTGTGGACGATATCCTCAACGCCGCCCGGGAGAAGGGGGAAAAGCCCCTCATTGTGGTGTGCGACGAGCTCAGCGACCCACACAACCTGGGGGCGGTCATCCGCACCGCCGACGCCGCCGGGGCCCACGGGGTGATCATCCCCAAGCGCCGGTCCGCCGGCCTCACCGCCATTGTGGGCAAGACCTCCGCCGGGGCGGTGGCCCACGTGCCCGTGGCCCGGGTGCCCAACCTGCCCGCCCTGCTTAAAGAGCTGAAGGAGGAGGGGGTCTGGGTATTCGGGGCCGCCATGGACGGGTCCACCCCCCTGTACCAGGCCGACCTGAAGGGGCCCGCCGCCATCGTGATCGGCAGCGAGGGCTCCGGTCTGGGCCGGCTGGTGGAGGAGACCTGCGACTTCACCGTCTCCATCCCCATGTTCGGCAAAATCAACTCCCTCAACGCCTCCGCCGCCGCGGCCGTGCTGCTGTATGAGGCAGTACGGCAGCGAACAGGGGGGTAAACGCAGGGGGCGGCCTCTGTGCCGCCCCTTTCTCCGGTTTTCTGCCATCGGCGGAGCGGCGCGGAGGCCCCCCTACATCAACACCAAGGAGTCCCTTTTATGAGCGACCGAGACGACAAACTGAATAAAGGCGAGCTGATCGACATTAAGTCGCTTATTGGGAACGCCGACGGCGGGGACTTTTCCCTGGACGACATTTTGGCTGAGTACGGCCATCCTCCCCAGAAGGCGCCTGCTGAACCGGAGGAGGCCCCCGGCGGGCAGGAGGAGCGTTTCAACACCATTGACCTGTCCGCCATCCCCAGGCCTCAGACTGTGCCCAGGCCCAAAGCCGCCGCCCGTTCGGGGGGAAATGTGGTCTCCTTCCCCGGCGGACGGGCTGTCCGGCCTCCGGAGGAGCCCGGGGAGCCGCCCCCGGCGCCGGAGGCGCCGGAGGAGCCGGAGGAGCTCCCTCTGGCGGAGGAGGCCCGGATCACCCCCTTTCCCAGGAAGCGGAACAGACTGTCCGCCCTGGTCCACGACCTGAACCGGCGCGCCGATGACTACGTCGAGCACATGTTTGAGGAGGACGAATCCATCGACAAGGCGGAGGTCCGCCGTCTGGAGCGCCTGATCCCCGGCACCGACCGGGAGGAGCTGGACGACGACCCCCCCTCCCGCCAGTGGCGGCGGCCCAAACGGCAGGAGCCCCCGCCCCCCGACACGCCTCCTCAGGAGCTGGCCAGGCGGTATGGCAAGGGCCTGAAGTGGATGCGCACCCGGGTGCTGCTCATCTTCCTGCTGGCCGTCCTGGCCCTGGTCCAGACCCTGGCTCCCGCCGCCGGGCTGATCTGGCCCGCCCCCCTGGACCAGCCCGCAGCCCAGTGTACCCTCTCCTCCGGCCTGCTGGGGCTGGGCGTGCTGCTGTCTCTGGATGTGCTGCTTACCGGCCTGGCCCGGGCCTGCTTTTTAAAATTCGGCATGGATACCATGGCCGCCCTGGCCTGTGTCCTCACCCTGGCCGACGGCCTCCAGCTGGCCGCCTCTGCGGAACCCCAGCGGCTGCCTTACACCCTGGTCTGTCTGGCCGGACTGTTCTTTCTGGTCCACGGCGCTTACCACAACCGCTGCGCCCTGCGCCTGTCCTGTCGCACCGCAGCCTCCTCCGCCACCCCCTACCGGATCACCCTTGACCCGGGCCGGTGGAGCGACAAGGACACCTATGCCAAGTGGTCCGGCTCCCAGGAGGGTTTCGGCAGCCAGATCCAGACCGACGACGGCGCACAGCGCATTTTCCGCCGTTTCTGCCCCCTGCTTGTCCTCGGGGACGTCCTCTTTGCCCTGATGGCCTCCACCGGCGGGGGCCATCCCGAGCGGCTGGTGTGGGCCCTGTCCGCCCTGTTCACCGCCACCACCGCCTTCGGCAGCACCCTGGCCTACGGCCGGGCCTTTCACAAGGTGATCCGGCGGCTGTCCCCCAGCGGGGCCGCCCTGGCGGGCTGGCCGGGTATCTCCGCCTCCCGCAGCGGCTGCTGCGTCCTCATTACCGACGGCGACCTCTTTCCCCCGGGCTATGTGGAGCTCAACGGCTTCAAGGTCACCGCCGACTTCCCCGCCGAGCGGATAGTGGCCTACACCGCCACCCTCATCCGGGACTCGGGCAGCGGGCTGACCACCCTGTTCCACAACCAGCTGCGGACCCTGGGCGGGCTGATGCGCAATGCCGACAACCTCCAGTGCCACGAGGGGGGCGGCCTGTCTGCCAACATCCGGGGCGACCAGGTGCTGGTGGGCTCCGCCGCCTTCATGAAGCTGATGGAGGTCCGCCTGCCCCAGGGGCTGAACGTGAAAAATGCCGTCTTCTGCGCCGTGGATGGCCGCCTGGCGGGCATCTTCGCCCTGAACTACGTCCTGCCCGACACCGTCTTTCCCGCGTTGGAGTCCCTGATGCTGGAGAAGGTGGAGCCGGTGCTGGCCACCCGGGACTTCAACCTGATCCCCGCCATGCTCCAGCAGCGGTTCCGACTGGCCGCCGACAAGATGGCCTTCCCCACGGTGGAGCGCCGGCGGGAGCTGTCCGACCCGGAGCAGAGCCACGAGGACGGCATCCTCACCGCCCTGCTGTGCCGGGAGGGGCTGCTCCCCTTTGCCGAGGCCATTACCGCCGCCAAGCGGCTGCGCTGGGCCGCCCGGCTGGGCGCGGCGCTGTGCTGTGCCGGCTCTCTGCTGGGGATGGCCCTGGCCGCCTACCTCACCTCGGTGGGGGCCTACACCTCCCTGTCCCCCCTGAATCTCCTTATTTACATGCTCACCTGGCTCGTCCCCGTGTGGTTTTTGTCCGGGTGGGTCCACCGCTTTTAGACATAAAAATTCCCCGGCCGCAGCCGGGGAATTTTTGTGTTTTAATAGGTCAGCACCCGGTGGATGATCTCCGCCATGTCCACCCGGGTCAGGGGCTGGGTGGGACTGAGGCGGCCGCCGGTGGTGGGCAGATAGCCTCGCTGGACGGCGAAAGCCATCGCCCCCTGGGCATAGCCCGCAACGCTGCCGCTGTCGCTGTAACCGGCCAGGGCGCTGGCATAGCCGTCATTGGCACTCCAGCCCACTGTCCGCATGGCCCGCTGAACCATACAGATGGCGTCTTGCCGGGTGAGGGCAGTGTCGGGGGAGAAGTAACCCCCACCCACGCCGCTGACGATGCCCCGGGCGTACAGGGTATTCACCGCCTCGGCGTAGTAGGCGCCGGAGGGCACGTCATAGAAGACGTTGGAGCTGCCGCTGGGGCTCAGCTCGAATGCCTGGTAGACCATCCGGGCAAAGTCGCCCCGGCGGATGTGGCTCTCAGGCCCGTACTGGCCTTGGTTCAGGCCCCGGGTGATGTTGTGGTCATAGAGGAAGTCCACCGCCGCCTGCTGGGCCTGGCTGTAGCCGTTCATGTCATTGAAGTAGGTGGAGCCGTAGCCGGGCGAGACGGTGATGATTACCTCCCCCTCGAAGGTGGAGCCGTTGGAGTTGGTGCCGGTGTAGGGGATGGACACCGTACCGCTGTACCCCGCCCGGGGCACAAAGCTCAAGTCGGAGATCAGCGGACTGCCGCTGACCCGGTAGCTGGTGCCGGTGCTGGCCTGGCGGCCGTATTTGGTGGGGCTGACGTACTGGTAGTACAGGTAACCCGCGCTGCTGGACGGCATGGCGTCAAACCGGACAGAGCTAAGGGTGTAACCCCTGCGGCCCAGGTCGCTGCCGTTCAGCTGCACCGGCGCAGTGCGGGTGGAGTAGCTGGCGGTGGCGTCGGCCGGGGCCCGCTCCACATCAATCTCCACCGTCCCCTCAAAGGTGCCCCCTCCGCTGGCGGCGGTGGCCTTAAAGCCGATGTAGACCGTGCCGGTGTAGCCGCTGGCGGGGACAAAGGCCACCCGATCCAGGTCGCTGGCCGAGATGGAGGTGCTGGAGCTGATCCGCGTGCCTTGGCTGGAGCTGGAGCGGTAGTTGCGGTACAGCCAGCCCTGGCTGCTGCTGGGGATGTCGAAGCGGACAGAACTCACATCCCGGTCGGTCTCCCACCGGGACAGGTCATCGAAGTCGTCCCGGTCGAAGACCGCGGCGGAGCTGGAGTTGGCGGTGTAGTGGATGCTCTCCCGGCTGCTGCTGCCGGAGCCGTTGGACGAGACGGTGACGATACCGTTAAAGGTCATCCCGCTGGTGGAGCGGCCCACAAAGGGGATATTTACCGAACCGGAAAAGCTGTTGGAGGCCCGGAAGGACAGATTGTCGATGCGGGGGGTGCTGCTGCCGTTGTAATAGCGGGTGTTGGTCCGGGCCGTGCTGTTGTTGTAGTACAGGGTGCCGTCCGAGCCGCTGGGCAGGCTTTGGAACTCCAAATAGTTCAGGCTGGAGCCGGTCAGGTCCCGGCACAGGCGGTTAAAGTGGGTGTCGTCAAAGCTTACTGAGCGGCCGGGGGCACAGGTATACAGCACATCCCCGGAGCTGGAGCCCCCCCGCACGTTGACCAGCACGTCACCGGAGAAGACATCGCCGTTGATGGTCTGGGCGGTGAAGGGGATCTTCACTGTGCCCACAAAGTCCTCCGCCGGGACAAAGGCCAGGCGGTCGATGCGGGGGTTGCGGGTGCCGTAGTAGTAGGGGGTGCCGGTTGTGACCTGGGCTCCGGTGTTGGAAGCGGAGCGGTAGTCATAGTACAGCACACCCTGGCTGGCGGAGGGCAGCGCGTCGAAGGTGAGGTGGTTAATGGTCTGGTAGTCATCCATGCGCTCCTGACAGTAGTCGTTAAAGTCCCTGTCGTCGAAGTAGACCACAGCCCCCTGGGAGGTCTCATAGCTCACACCGCCGATGGCCACGCCGGTGTCCTCCCCCACGTTGATGTTCACCTGGCCGGCGTAGGAGGCACCGGGGGTGCCTGTGCTGCGGGCGGTATAGTAGACGGTAACGGGCCCGGTGTAGCCGGGGGCGGGGACAAACCAGATATCACCCAGGCTGCGCAGGCTGTATTGGGCGGTGGTGGAGACGATGCTGCCGTAGCTGCCCGAATTGCTGTAGTTGGTATACAGGGTGCCCTGGCGCGTAGGGGGCTGGGCGAATACCACGTGGCTCAGGCGGGCGCCGGTGCGCTCCTTACACACCCGGTCAAACTCGTTGGCGTCAAACTGGACGGCGGTATTGTACTTGGTATTGATGGAGATTCCGGCGCTGCTGCCGGTCTCGGAGGTCACCTCCAGGATGATGGCACAGTTATAGGTTGTGCCCTCTGAGGTGAGGGCCATGTACTTGATAATCACCTGGCCGCCCATAAAGTCGGGTTTGGCCACAAAGGTGATATCCTCCAGGTCCCGCTGGCCGCTGCGGGGGTTGCGGTAGTAGGTGTCCCGGCTTGCCACGCCGGCCCCGGGCTCGGCGTCGGAGCTGTAGCGGTAAAAGAGGGTGCCCTGGTCGGTGGGGACGTTCAGGCCGCTCACACTGACCACCTTGCCGCCCAGCTGGCTGCTGAAGTCGGAGTGCAGCTTGCTGAAGGGCAGGGCCTCGCCGCTTTTCAACTCGGTTTTGTACTCAATGGTGGTGCTGGGGTCGGCGACTACCTTGACGGGGATGTTTGCCTTGTATTTTTTGCTGTCGTCGCTGACCACCACGGTGGTTTCGCCCACCTGGATGCCCTTTACCTTATTGCCGCCGGTGACCATTGCGATATAGTTGTCGTTGGCGGTGTAGGTGATGCCCTTGGCGGCGCCATAGGCCGTTGCCGGCCAGAGCTCTTTCTCCTCGTTCTCCATCACCTCGATGGGCTCGGTGCTCACGTCGATGCCGCTGACCTCAACTGAGATCTCCTCCGTCTCTGCCCCATTGTCTAAGTAGGCACGAATCAAGACCTTGCCGGGCTTTCTGCCGGAAACAGTACAGGTTGTGCCGTTGCTCCTGGGGTTCAGAAGAACAATATCGCTGTTCGCACCGTATTCGCCCCACTTTCCGTTCACATAATCCTTGACCTTCCATTGGACCTGCGAATTACCGGTGACGTTGACTTTAATCTCCGCTGTGCTCGTGTTGGTGGGCTCGATGGTAAAGGAGCCCTTGTTGACAAGGGTGATGGTATCGGGAGTGGTGGTGGCCGCTGTGACAGTGACCGTTGCCGTTCCTGAATACTCCGTGCCGCTGTATGTACACTTGGCAATAATTGTGGCAGTCCCTGCGGCTACACCGGTTACTTGTCCACTACTATCCACTGTGGCCTTGTCCGTGGCACTGCTTTCCCATGTGAAAGTCGGCTGGCTCGTCACTGCCGTGTTGTCGTCCTTCAGCACTGCGGTGGCCGTTGCTTTCTCTCCTGTTTTTATGCTGATTGGACTTAACGATACTTCAACTGTAATCGTCCCCCGCGGCTGAACAGCCCGGTCCCCTTCCACCGCAAATGCCGTCGGGACCAGCGTCATGCACATGGCAAGGGTCAGGAGAACCGCCAACCACCGGCGGGCAGAAAAAGTCTTTCGCATACTAAACACTCCTTTGGTGTCAGGGTTGGAATGGGGCGGCGGGAGCGGGCTGTGGGCCCGCTCCCGTGGGGGAAACTTAGGGAATCTTAGCGGGAATCGTCGCAGACCTGCCAATCACCTTACCATCAAACGTAACTTCCATGTACACGCCAGCGGTTTGACCTGCTAATCCAACATTGGTATTCTCCGATTTAAGAATACACTCCACACGTTTGTCTGTGGAAACACGGTCAAAGTTACACAGATATCCAGACTCTACGAAAGAAAAACCATCGCCGGAGCTATACCTACTGTAGCTAAAGGTAAGCGTACGGGTAGCATTACTAACCGTATTGGCATTGGCAACCGTTCCTCCGCCCTGACCAACATAATCTTCAATGTCGACACACTTATTGTCCGAATGAGCGCAACCTTGGTGAACAACCAGAGCTGTTGTGGAACTACGACTTTCTACCCAGTACAGCTCTTTGTCAAAGCTAATGGTCACCGTCCCCTTATATTCGCCATTTGTTGTATCATAAGTAATCGAAGCTCTTGCGGTGGTAGCAATGGGCGCGTCCTGATCCGGGATCATCACGCCCTGGATTGCTTTGAAGGTATAATTCGTAACATTATCGGTGCTGGAGGGATGGCGGCCCACCACCAGGACTGTATACGGGGTATTTTTCTCCATATCCGGAATGACCTTCTGATTCAGTTCCCTGGGCTTATTCTTCTCTGTAATTACTTCATTATCACCGCCCGTCGGGGTATTCTGGTTGCGCTGCTGAATCAGTGTGCTTACTGTTCCCTTTATTGCATCATTGGCATAGGCATCAAACACCGAGTAATCATCAAAGGCCGATCCCAAGCTACTGCCACCCGTTGCCTGTGCATCCTTATAATATTCGGTCAGGGCTTGGAGAACTGTATAGCTTGCATAGGCTGTCGGAAGTGTTTTGCCTGTGGCAAGATACTTCGACAAGGGTTCACTCATATACGTTATGCCGTTCAGGTTCATGGATGTATAGACCACATAGTCCAGATCGCCCGGAACATTCGGTGTAGTCACATTGACCAGACCGCCGCCTGCATCGTTCAGCAGAATTTTGGGCCGGTTGATATCTGTGGTCTTAAACCTATGGCAATACACCTCAGAATATTCCTGCGCCGCGCCCTGCACCACGAAATAAGCAAAATACTCCTTATTGGGAAGCAGTCCGGCTTTACCATCCTTCTCCGATTCCTTCAGCTCCAGCTCATATCTGGAGCCGCCACCGGGATAGTCAATCACACCGGTGTAAATCTTGGAATTACCGGCATACTCTGTCCGGCGGTAAATACTCAGCTTGGTGGGAACCTCCACACTATAGCCCATGTCCTTTACTGGTCCGCCAACCGGCGCATTATTAGCTCCGGTGCCTGTCACCTCATCCCAGGCATCCATTCCTGAGTACGACGTCCCATTCTTTTTGATTGTGGTGGTAATCTCTCCCACCGGCGCAACCACATAGTAGATTTTACCGGCCCGGTTTAAGCTAAGGTTGATAGTTGCAAAGGTATCACCAATATTGTCGTCTAGAAATTCAGGATAGGTCAGCGCAAACTCCGGCAGAGCGGTATCGGTAAACAGTTGGCGAATCCGCAGATATTCAGTATCCTGAGGGGACAGGCCGATGGAGGCAATGCCGCTGTTCGTCAGGCCCAGCTCCTTGTACTGCTCCCACAAATCCATCGACAAGCCGTTGCCCAAAGTATACAAAGAGTTGGACAGACCGGCAGCCACGTAGACGTCGAAGGAAATCTGACCGTTCCAGGTCTCGCGTTTTTCGCTTCCCACCATCTCGGTCAGCTCAATGGAAAACTCATAGGAGTAGTTCTCGCTCAACCGGTTCAGCGGGGGGAATTTGTTGCTCTCCAGCAAGTTAAAGTGCCGGTTTACCGTCTTGCCCGCCAACTCACCGTTTTGGGGGTTCACCTCGCCGCTGTTGCCAAGATATATCCAGCCTTTGTCGTCAATATTTCGATTTTGGCTGTCCAGCAGATAATCTTTCTCGCCTCTGTCAGCTGCTTTCTTCAATTCCTCAGTAACCGGCTTGACAGTGTAGCCGTCGCTTCCGATCTCTACGATACGGTAGTACAGGTCGTACTTGACAATGGTGTCCGACCACAGATATATGTCGTAGCTGTTTCTCAGGTCCACCTTCTCCGTAGCCTGGGGAGACATGCGGAAGCTCAGGTCCACAAAGGTGGCCAAGTCTTTGTTGCCATTGCTGTTTGCCTGTGTTCTGATTGGCGCGTCCGACGCACCCACGCCGGGGTTGGACAGATTCACCTGGGCGAACACAGTGGTAAACTTGGGGATATTGTGTCCGCCGTCAGCCATGTTGGTGTAGTCCACCGTGCCGGGGACCATGGGGTTCTGCCCATTGGAGGTATCAGTGATGCTGTTAAGCTGGAAGTAGTAGGTGCCGCCGCTGGCCATCTGAAGTCCATCCTTGGGGAAGGTGAGCAGCATCTTGCCGTCCTTCATTTCCACCTTGGCCTGGGTAAAGTCGATGACCCAGTCAGAGGACTTGTCATCCAGCAGATACCTGGCCTTCACCGGCTGAGGCCGGCCGCTGCCGGTGTCCTGATACATGGTGATGGACGCATTCAGCACCCCGGCCAGGGGATTGTTGCCGGGCACGATGGCGTTGTACAAATCCACCCAGCTCTTGCTCTCGGTGGTGGCGTTGGAGCGCACCGCCTCGCTGAACTCCAGAATGATATCGGTACTGGGCAGGGGGTTCTGGGTATTGTCCCGGCCGGAGTAGTCAGAGAAGTACTGATTCACCACCGGGGGCTCCTTGTCCAGAGTGTAAATGGTGATCATTTTCACCGTTTCGGAGTAATTCCGGTTGGGGCCGGCGTTGTCCTTGGCCAGGTAGTAGAAGTCGTAGGCCTTCTCCGGCTGGAGGCCGGTCACGTTGATGGTGGCCTGGGCGTTGGCCTGCACCGTCACCTGTCCCTTCTGGAGACAGTTCATGCCGTTGGCCACCTGGAGCTTGGCGAAATCGCTGTCCAGCTTGGCCCGCTTCTGGTCCTCGGTGTTCTGGTCGGTGTCCTGATTGTTGGGCTTGGGGTAGTCGGTGCCCGACTCCACCACGGCCCAGTAGATGGTACCCGCCTCGTTGATGCTGGCGCTCAGCCGCACCGAGTTGGCCAGGAACTCGTTCACGTCCGGCCCGGTCACAAACACAGGGGGCGTCACATCCATGGTGGTGAACTGGAGCGAGATAATCTCCGAGCTGTTGACGCCGTCCACATCGGTGAGCCACAGGTACAGGGTGTAGTCCTTCAGCTCCTCCAGCCGGCGGCTGACCATGAAGGGCTCCTCCTTGTTCTTCTCCAGGTCCACGATGCCGTAGCCCAGGTTGTTGGTCACGGCGTTGGACTTCATGTCATTGACGGTGGGGGCCTGGGCGCTGCGGGGCAGCACGGCATAGTACATCTTACAGGTCTTGGTGGGCATCACCGTCACCTGGGCCTCCGTGTCGGTAATCATGGACATGTAGGGGTAGCCCTGGGCGAAGGCGGGGACACTGTTGTCCGGTGTGGTGAAGGAGACCACCTTCACCGGGCTGGTCCGGCCCTGCTCATCCCGCAGCAGCGCGGACAGATAGTAGGACCCGGCCACCGTCAGGCCGGTAACCTGGGCGTTAACCACAGTGCCGCCGGCGGGCGCGGCCACAGAGCCGCCCTGGATGGCCTTGGAGCCGTAGGTGGGCGGGGAAATCAGGGCCTCCTCGCCGATAGAGCCGTCGCTGATGCTGCTCACAGCCCAGAAGATGGTTCCCTTCTTGTTGCCGGAGAAGTCCGCCCGGAAGCCAGTGGGGGCGATATCCTTGGCCGCCGGATAGCCGGACAGCAGACGCGGGTCGGTGGAGCCCTCCTCGGCATCGGTGTGGTCCATGATGACACCGCCGATGCTGGCCTCCAGACCGGGCCGGATGTAAATTTCGTCGGGCAGCATGGTCACCACGCTGCCGGGGGCGTTGATGTTCAGCTTGCCGATGTCGCCCTCACCGATCACGTTGGTGGCCACATCCAGGTTCAGCTCCTCCACCTTGGTGTTGCGGTCGATCTGGACGGTGGAGTTGGTGGCGGACTCGTCCACCGTAAGCTTCTTCACCGAGCCCTTGGCCACCTGAACAGTGGAGTCGGGGCTCTTGTTCACGACCTCCTTGATCCGGCCGGCCAGGGTGAGGCGGGTGCCCGGTTCGCCCTCCAGGCTGATGTTGAGCAGGCCCTTGTCATCAGTGTTGTTGTCCTCCAGATAGGCGGTGGTGCGCACAACAGTATCGGCGATCTCGGTAATGCCGTCGGCCCGGATCGTCACCGTCTTGTTGCGCATGTTGTCCACCAGCATCGCCTTGGCGTTCACGTTGCGCATGACCACGCTGGCGTCGCCGGCCTCGCTCTCGCCGGTGCCGCTGACGATAATCCGGCCCAGCACATTCACGTTTTCCAGCTTGATGCCGCCCAGGCCCACGCCGCCCGAGATATACAGGTCGCCGCTGATGGTGGTATCCCGCAGGGTGACGTTGGGGGCGGTGATGGTCACGTTGCCGAACACGCCGCCCAGGGAGTAGGTGCCGCTCTGGCTGACGGGGGTGCCCACGCACTGGGTCACCAGCACCGCTATCTGGGCCTTGGAGATGGCAGCCAGGGGGTGGAAGCTGTTGTCAGGGTAGCCAGAGACAATATAGTTGTTCACGGCGGTCTTGAGGGTGCCCCGTGCCCAGCTGCTCACGTCCCGGCTGTCCGAGAAGGCCAGGCTCTCGCCCGGCGTCTCCTCCAGCATCATGTTCCGGCCCAGGATGCACACCGCCTGCTCCCGGGTCAGGGTGTCGTTGGGGGAGGCGGTGGTCTCAGAGGTGCCCGCCATGTAGCCGGCTGTGTAGGCAATGGACACGTCGTCATAGAACCAGTCGGTGGGCACTACGTCGGTAAAGGGGATGGCCCCTGTCTCGGTGTAGCCGTAGGCCCGGTTAATCACGGCCATAAATTCCGCACGGGTGAGGGGCGCGTCGGGATTGGCAGTCTGGTCCGCCCGGAGCACACCCCAGTCCACCAGCTGGTCCAAATAGGCGTCCGCCCAGTGGGCCGAGGCCCGGGGGGCCACTGCGGGCAGCAGGCCGACCACCATCACGACGGTCAGCAGCAGGGAAATCGCCCGCTTTATCCAGGCGGGACGCTGCGAACTGGTTCTAAGGGACATATGTGGTTCTCCTTTCTGTTTCCAACGGGGAGGGGCGGTGGGCCGCTCCCTATTTGGGGAAGACCGCCGCCGGGGCGGCGGGAGGCGTTCAGGGTCAGTCGGCGGAATCGATCTGGATGCAGAACACCGCCTTGCGGATAAGGGCCTCCTCGTCCTGAATCAGGTCCACAAACTTGGAGGCGTACAGGGGCTTCTCCGTGGTGTCGTCAGGCAGCTCCCGGAGAATCTGGGTCTTGACGATCAGGGGGGAGTCGGTAACGGGGAGCACCATCTCCACGATCTCCCGCTCCTCCAGAGGCCTGTCGGCCCAGAAGGCCACGCCGCCGCAGCTCAGGTCCTTGGCTTTCAGAACCCGCTGGCCCTTCCAGTTCCCGGTAACGGGGTACATGACGCTCTCGAAATCGGTGAAGATGCGCAGGTTCTCCCGGGCGTTGGGCCCCAGGGCGGCGGTGGGCTGGATGACCATTTTGTCGTCCCGCTGGCGGACAATAACGCCCACCCGGTTGGGGGTGGAGTCGTCCATTCCGATGAGCTGAATCTCCCGGTGGGCGGCCACCGCCTCCACCTTGTCGTTAAGCACCCGGATCTGAAGCACCTCCGAGTTGGGCGGGGACTCCAGCACCGCATTGGCCAGGGGGGTACCTTTACTGTCCAGAATCAAATAGAGGCGTTCTGCCATTTAAGACTCTCCTTTCTTCTCTGCAGGGACCTCAACGGGCTGGGCCGCCTTGGCCGCCTGCTCTGCCAGGGCCTGGCGCTCCCGCCGGGCCTTATCCGGATCGCTGGGATCAAAATTCAAAAAGTAGACGTAAATTTCCACAATGGCCTGGTACAGCGCGTCGGGAATCTCCTGCCCCAGGGCCAGCTGGGACAGCATGGTGGCCAGGGAGTTGTCCTCGTAAACGGGGACGCCGCTCTCGGAGGCCACCTCCACCATGCGCTCGGCCAGGTAGCCCATGCCGGAGGCCACCACCACCGGGGCGCCCTCCCCCTCATATTTCAGGGCCACGGCCCGGTTGGTGGCCCGGTTATCATATCTTGACATTGATGCTGTTCTCCCCCTCAAAGATCCGGGGGAACACCCCGGAGATGGTCAGCGGCCTGGTCATCTGCTGGACCTGGACCGCATTGGCGGTCAGACCGTTGTCGGTGATGATGCGGGACAGCTCCCCCTGGACCATCTGGGAGAAGGGGGCCACCCGCTCCGGACAGAACACCTGCACATCCACCTTTTCCCCCTGACAGGTAAGCACCATGTCAAAGAAGCCCAGGTTCTGGATGTCGATTTTAAACAGGAAGCGCAGGACATTTTCCCGGCCTCCCCTGCCCCGCTTCAGGTTCTCCTCGGCGTCGGGATCCACCCACATCTCGGAGAAAGCCATCTTCCCGTCCCACTCCAGGGGCAGAAGCACGTGGTTCAGGGGCATATGGACGCTCTCGTTCACCAGGAAGGCGGACACAATGTTGCGGAAGGCCTCCTGGGCCTCGGTGCCCGCCCCGCTCTGGAGGGCGGCGTGGGCCGCCCGGGCCAGCTGGGCGGCAAACTGGTCCCCCTCGGAGGCCTTGGCGAAGCTGGTACTGTTCAGCAGCCGCAGCAGGGCCTCGTCGGTGAGCCCGCTCAGCCTGTCCCGCAGGCCGGGGCTGCTGTTGAGCTGGTGGAAGGCCTGAAGCAGGCCCTCCTCGCTGCCGTTCTCCAGCCGGGACACATCCAGGGCCAGCATGGAGATCAGCGTGCGGGACAGGCCCATATCGTTGGTCTTGCTGGTATAGGCCGACAGGAAGGTGAGGATGGAGCCCTGAAGCAGCTTCAGCGCCCCCGCCCGGTTGCCGGCGTTGAGCAGCTCCTCCAGCTGGGACACCATGGGCAGCAGCTGGCTGCCGTAGCTGGCGGGGATCGCCCGGGTGAGGCGGGTCAGGGTGCGCAGCAGGTTGCCCTGGATGTGGCTGGTGGAGGAGTAGTCGGTGTACTTCTTTAAAAATTGCAGGATGTTGCCGCGCACCGCCTCGGAGTTGCTGGAGGAATAGGCGTCCCGCAGCAGGGCGAACAGCGCCCCGCCGAAGCGGGCCCCGTTGGCCAGCTGGGAGAACAGGAATTTTCCCAGCTCCGCCTCGTCCATCTTCAGCATGTTGAGCAGCGCGCCCATCTCGCCGGCCAGCCCCTCCTCGATGCCGGAGGAGACCACCGTCCCCTCGTACATGGCAAAGATGGTGGCCAGGCTCTCCCGCAGGTCCGGGGTGTTGGCCAGCCGCTGGAGGAAGGAGGCAAAGTTGGAGTCGTAGCGCAGCCCCTGGGCCGCGTCTCCGGTGTCCTGCCGCTCCGTCCGGTTGTCCGGCCGGCCCACCCGGTTCAGGTCGGGCGCGTTCTGGATGCGGGGGTCGTTGGGGGAAACGGGCATATTTCGGTTTACATTGCTGCTATCATGGCCCGGTACCGGGTTGGTCACACCAAGCAGGTCTGGCATTGGCGACACTCCATTTCCAAATTCAAATAGGGGCGGGCCTCTGCCCGCCTGGCAGGGTAGAAAACAGGCCGGACACAAGCCCGGCCCCTACCGGGCCTGGTCAGAATTATTTTAAGCCAGCGACGGCCAAAAGTCCATCCCCAGTTTTTTTTCTAGAAAACTTAATTTTTTAATTGACACTGCCGATATATCGAGTATGATTAGATATGGGCGGGCGTACTGTGCCTCCGGGCCGGACTCCACGCCCCACCCCCCAAACAAACCAAATGAGAAAAGGTGGCGTTTTATATGGGCAGCGGCAACGACAGCATCCTGGACATGTATCTGTATGAGACCAACACCCTGCTGGAGCAGCTGGATGGCATCCTGCTGGCAGCGGAGGAGGCGGATACATTCTCTGAGGACAGCGTCAACGAAATATTCCGTATCATGCACACAATCAAGGGCTCCTCCGCCATGATGGAGTTCAGCTCCCTGATGACGGTGGCGCACCGGATCGAGGATTTGTTCTTCCTCGTCCGCGAGAAGGGCATGGAAGTTGTCCCGGAGCAGACCCGCCCGGATCTGTTCGACATGCTGTTCCAGGCTGTGGACTTTTTCCGCGGTGAGATCGAGAAGGTGGAAAATGATGAACCGCTCTCTCAGTCTATCGACCACATCGTAAATAAAATTAATAGCCTGATTGATAAAATTCAGGGCAATCCCACCGCCGAGGCCCCGGCTGAGGCCCAGAGCGCTCCCGCCGAGGAGGCGGCCGCCCCCGCCGTGGGGGCCGTCAATCAGGACTACCTCTTTGGCATCCACGTCTATTTCGACGAGGGCAGCGGCATGGAGAACCTGCGGGCCTTTATGCTGATCAACAGCGTAAAGGACTACTGCTCCGACTTCATCACCTACCCGGACAACGTGGAGACCGACCCCTCCACCTCCGACATCATCGCCGACCAGGGCTTCCTGGTCTGGTTCCGCACCGCCGAGGAGCGGGACAACGCCATCCACGCCATGAACGGCGCCGGCTCGGTCCGGGAGTATCAGCCGGTGGATGCCGCCAAGCCCGCCCCCGCCCCCGAGGCCCCTCCCGCCGCCCCTGCGGCCAAGGCGGACGCCCCCGCCCCCGCCCCCGAGGCCCCCAAGGCGGACGCGGCCCCCGCTCCTGCGGCCAAGCCGGCCGCCGCCCCTGCGGCTGGCCAGCAGCACGCCAAGGAGAGCCTGATCAGCGTCAACCTTTCCAAGCTGGACCAGCTGATGGCGGTGGTCAGCGAGATCGTCATTACCGAGTCCATGGTCACCTCCTCCCCCGACCTGAAGGGCCTGCGGCTGGACAACTTCACAAAATCCGCCCGGGACCTGCGCAAGCTCACCGACGACCTTCAGGATGTGTCCATGTCTCTGCGCATGGTGCCCGTATCCGGCACCTTCCAGAAGATGAACCGCATCGTCCGAGACATGAGCAAGAAGCTGGGCAAAAAGGCCAAGCTCACCCTCATCGGCGAGGACACCGAGGTGGATAAGACTATTGTGGACTCCATCGGCGACCCCATCATGCACATCGTCCGCAACTCCATGGACCACGGTCTGGAGGAGAACGAGGCCGACCGCATCGCCGCCGGCAAGGACCCGGTGGGCGAGGTGATCCTCTCCGCCCGGCATACCGGCAGCGAGGTCATCATCGAGATCAAGGACGACGGCCAGGGCGTGGACACCCAGGCCGTACTGAACAAGGCCATCCGCCAGGGCCTGGCCGCCCCTGAGCACGACTACAGCCAGAAGGAAATCCTCAACTTCCTGATGATGCCCGGCTTCTCCACCAACACCGAGGTGACCGAGTATTCCGGCCGTGGCGTGGGCATGGACGTGGTGAAGAAGAACGTGGCCGACGTGGGCGGCACCGTGTCCATCACCAGCGAGTGGGGCAAGGGCATGACCACCACCCTGAAGATTCCCCTGACCATGGCTATCATGGACGGCATGGAGGTCTCGGTGGGCGACTCTATGTTTACCATCCCCATCAACTCCATCCACTCCTCCCTGAAAGTCACCGCTCAGGATGTCATCCACGACCCCGCTCAGGGCGAGATGGTCAAGATTCGGGACAACTTCTATCCCATCATCCGGGCCAAGGAGCTGTTCTGTATGGAGCAGGGCTGCGACAACATTGAGGACGGCATCCTCATGTGGGTGGAGTCGGGCGACCACTCCTACTGCCTGTTTGTTGACGAGCTGATCGGTGAGCACCAGATCGTGGTAAAGCCCCTGCCCAACTACGTTAACGGCTTTGGCGTAAAAAATTTCGGCATCACCGGCTGCAGCATTCTGGGCGACGGCAGCATCAGCATCATTCTGGACGTAGTCAATGTGTATACGGCCGCCCACAGCGTCTTTTGACCAGGTGAATAGAAGGGAGAGCTAAACTATGGCGCAAATGGCAAAATCTGAGGAAGTCCTGTTCGCCCGTGAGCAGGAGGTAGACGACTACACCGAGCAGCTTCCTGAAATTTCCACTGAAAAATACCTGATCTTCTCCTCCGACAACCTGATGTACGGCATCAAGGCCGAGCAGGTAAATGATATCATCACCGACTACACCATCACTTACCTTCCCAAGGTGCCCAACTATGTGCGGGGCGTGATTAACCTGCGGGGCCAGATCATCCCCGTGGTGGATATCCGCCTGCGCCTGGGCAAGCCGGAGCAGGACAGCCTGTGCGGCATTGTGGTGAATGTGGACGGAAACATGGTGGGCATCCTGGTGGACATGGTGGAACAGATGGTGGACGTTCCCTTGGACTCCATCCTGCCCGTCCCCACCAGCAACGGCCAGGCCATGGTCTCCGGCATGTGCACCCTGCCCGACGGCAACACCATGCTGGAACTGGACTGTGAGCTGCTGCTTCACGACTGATTTTACCACTTAACAACCGAAGGGAGGGAGGCCTGAGATGATACAGCCCATCTCGGACGAAGATTTTCGCAAGCTGACAAATTTTATCAAGGCGCAGTACGGCATCACCTTGCAGCAGAAGCGCCAGCTTGTCACCAGCCGGCTGTCCTCCATGCTTACGGAGCAGGGGTACACCAGCTTTTCGGAGTTTGTGGCCCAGCTGCTGAAGGAGAGAGACCCCCAGAAGATCGAGCAGGTGCTCAACCGCCTTACCACCAACTACACTTTTTTCATGCGGGAGACCGAGCACTTTGACTTCTTTACCAAGGTGATTCTGCCTGAACTGGTGCGCAAGTACCAGAGCAAGAAGTCGCTGGCCATCTGGAGCGCCGGCTGCTCCAGCGGCGAGGAGCCCTATAACCTGTCCATGTACATCAAGGACTATCTGGGGATGCAGGCCAGCCAGTGGGACACCCGCATTCTGGCCACCGATATCTCTCAAAAGGCCCTGGCCAAGGCCAAGAAAGGGGTCTACGAGGTGCCGGACACGGTGCCCGAGTCCTGGCGGAAGAAGTACTTCAAAAAGATCGAGGGCAGCCGGTACGCCGTCTCCCCGGAGATTCGCAACAATGTGATCTTCCAGACCTTTAACCTGATGGACCCCATCAAATTCCGCACCAAGTTCGACGTTATTTTCTGCCGGAACGTCATGATCTACTTCGACCAGCCCACCAAGGACGCCCTGGTGCGCCGCTTCTACGACGCTACCGTCCCCGGCGGCTATCTGATGATCAGCCACTCGGAGAATCTCAGCAAGGACGCCCCGTATACAACGGTGGCCCCGTCCACCTTCCAGAAAAAATAACTGCCTCCTGGCCCGGTCCCCGGGTCAGGAGGGCTTGACCCTGCTGTTAAAGGAGCGAGTACCATGTGGCCATCCAACAAGAAAATTCGCGTCATGGTGGTGGACGATTCCATTCTGGCCCGCACCATGATTTCCAACGGACTGAACGCCTCCCCTCACATCGAGGTGGTGGCCACCAGCTTTAACGCCAAGGACGCCCGGGCCAAGGTGGACCAGGTGAAGCCCGATGTTATGACCCTGGACGTTGAGATGCCCGGGATGAACGGCATCGACTTTTTGAAGCAGCTGCTGCCCGTCGTCCCCCTGCCCGTTATTCTGGTGTCCTCCCTGGACCTGCGGGTGTTCGACGCCCTGTCCGCCGGCGCAGTGGACTTTGTCCGCAAGCCCGAGCCGGGGAAGAACGAGGAGTTTATTCGCGGCCTCACCCAGAAGGTGATTGCCGCCGCCGGGGCTCAAGTGCGCCCCAGGCCGGGGATTCCCACGCCTGCCGCCCCCAAGGCTGCCCCTGCCGGGACTGCCGGCGGCGTGCGGCTGCCCATCACCGGCAACAAACCCGCCCTGCCCGCCCCCCCTCTGCTGGGCAACCGGCCCTCTCTGGACAACGTAATCATCGGCCTGGGGGCCTCCACCGGCGGCACCGAGGCCACTCTGGAGGTGATGAAGCGGCTACCTGCCGACATCCCCGGGATGCTCATTGTCCAGCACATGCCCATCGGCTTTACCCAGATGTACGCCGACCGGCTCAACCGCCTGTGCCACATGGAGGTGCGTGAGGCCAAGAGCGGCGACGAGCTCCACCGGGGCCTGGCCCTGCTGGCCCCGGCGGACTTCCAGATGCGCATTGTCCGCTCCGGCTCCCGATATACCGTGTCCTGCCTCCCGGGTGACAAGGTCAGCGGTCACCGCCCGTCGGTGGACGCCCTGTTTTTCTCCATGGCGGAGCAGGTGAAATGCAAAATGGCCGGCATCATCATGACCGGCATGGGCCGGGACGGCGCCGACGGCCTTCTCAAAATGCGCCAGGCCGGGGCCTACACCATCGGCCAGGATAAGGAGTCCTCGGTGGTCTACGGCATGCCCATGGTAGCCTACAACATTGGGGCGGTCCAGATTCAGGGCTCCTGCGAGGATATCGCCGGGATTCTGCTCCGGCAGCTGCAAAAATGGTAAAAAACAGTCCCCCGGCTGCGGCCGGGGGACTGTTTCGCTTACTCGGAATAGGGCTTGCCGGTCTCGATGTACATGCCGCGCTCCGCGCTCCAGCCCACGTAGAAGTTCAGGGCCTTGCCCAGGTCGCGAAGCTTGAAGTAGTTGGAGCCGTTGATTTTATACACCTCGGCGGTGATCTTCTGGCCGTCCACATAGATGGCGTCGTTGCTGGGGGAGGCAGTCTGGCCGCCGCCGGTAGCCGCCCCTGCCAGGTCTCCGGACTGCTTGTCATAACCCTGGCCGGTGGTGGCGGTGACCGCGTTCTTGCTTCCGTCGTAGCCCACGGCGAACTGCTTTTCTGTGCCGTTCAGCAGGGCGGCCACGTCGCGGATTTTGAAGTAGTTGCTGTCGCCAATTTTGTACACCGTGGGGTCGGCGGCGTTTCCGTTGACCTCCAGTTTGTCGTTGGTGGGGGAGGCGTTGGTCCCGGCGGGCTGCTGGGGCTGGGGCGGGGTGGTGGGCTGGGTGGTGCTGGGGCCGGTGCTGTTGAAGTGGACGGTGGGGCTGATTTGGGCATAGTTCAACGCCTGTTCTCCGACATTCGCCTTCCACTGCGCTTTGGTGCCGGCATAATAAATATCGGTCAGACCGGTGCAACCCATGAACGCCCAACTATCAATAAAAGTGACACTGAGAGGGATGGTCATACTGGTCAGGCTGGTACAATCGCCGAACGCATAAGTCCCTATTTCCGTGACGCCGGACGGGATAGTCACGCTGGTCAGGCCGCTCTTCGAAAATGTAAAGTCTTCAATTCGGGTGATGCCGGAAGGAATCGCTACGCTTTTCAGGCTGGTGCAGCCGGAAAATGCGCCTTTTCCAATGCTGGTAACACTGCCAGGAATCGTGACGTTAGTCAGGGCGGTACAGCCACCGAATACCTCCCAGTCAATTTCGCGAACACTGGAGGGAATGGTCACGCTGGTCAGGCTGGTACATTCTCCGAACGCACCGCGCTCAAGCTTAGTAATGCTGTTGGAAATAGACACGTTCTTCAGGTTGGTACAGCCATAGAACACATACCCGCCCATTTGGGTGACGCTGTTGGGGATCGTCACATTGGTCAGGCTGGTACACCTACTGAACACACCGTTTCCAATACTGGTAACACTGTTGGGAATCGTGACGCTGGTCAAGCCTGTACAGTCCTGAAACGAACCACTTTCAATCTCTGTTACACCGTTTGGGATGGTGACGCTTTTCAGACTGACACAATCCTCGAACGCATTCGTGCCAATCTTGGTAACACCACTCGGGACGGTGACCACGCTGTCCTCTCCGTAGTATTTCACCAGCGTGTCGCCCTTGACTACAAAGTCACCCACCCATTCTTCGCCAGGGTTCACCGCCGCCGCAGGGACGGCCATCAGGCCCAGGCACATCGCCAGGGACAGCGCAAGGGATAGAATTTTCTTTCTCATTGTCTCTGTCTCCTTTTTCTAAATTGAACGCACTTATTGTTTCCTGAAAAGGAAACAATAGGACGTACGTCCTATTGTTTCCTGAAAAGGAAACAATAGGACGTACGTCCTGCGCGTATTTTACAACAAAGCGCTTAGGAAAGCAAGAACTTTTTGGGAATTCCCCGCAAGGCGGGCAGAGGAGCAAAAAAAGCCCCCTTGTGAAAGGGGGCTGGCACGGCCGCAGGCCGTGACTGATGAGGTCACTTTCCGCAGAAGTCCCTGGCGACCTCCACGATATGCTCCGCGGACAGCCCGAACTGCTTGAGCAGGGCGGCGGCGGGTCCGGAGTGGCCGAACTCGTCGTTGACGCCGATGCGGCGCACGGGGGTGGGGCACTTCTCGGCCAGCAGGGCGCATACCGCCTCGCCCAGGCCGCCGATGATGCTGTGCTCCTCGCAGGTAATCACCTTGCCGCACTCCTTCGCGGCCTTCAGCACCAGCTCCTCGTCCAGAGGCTTGATGGTACACAGGTTAATCACCCGGGCGGAGATACCGGCCTCGGCCAGCACCTTGCCCGCTTCGATGGCCTCGTTGACCAGCAGGCCATTGGCGATGATAGCCACGTCGGTCCCCTCCTGGAGGACCTCGCCCTTGCCGATCTCGAACTTAAAGCTGGCCTCGTCGTGGAACACAGGCACGGCCAGCCTGCCGAAGCGCAGGTAGACAGGGCCCTCATACTCATAGGCGGCTTTCACCGCGGCCCGGGCCTCCACGTCGTCGGCGGGGGACATGACCACCATGCCGGGGATGGAGCGCATCAGGGCGAAGTCCTCGCAGCACTGGTGGGAGGCGCCGTCCTCGCCCACGGAGATGCCGCCGTGGGTGGCGCCGATCTTCACGTTAAGGTGGGGGTAGCCGATGGAGTTGCGCACCTGCTCAAAGGCCCGTCCGGCGGCGAACATGGCGAAGGAGGAGGCAAAGGGCACCAGACCCATGGTGGAGGCCCCGGCGGCCACGGCAATCATGTTGCCCTCGGCGATGCCGCAGTTGAAGTGCCGCTCGGGGAAGGCCTTCTTGAAGGTGCCCGTCTTGGTGGCCCCGGCCAGGTCGGCGTCGAAGACGATCAGGTCGTCGTGCTCCGCGCCCAGGGCGGCCAGAGCGTTTCCGTAGCTGTCGCGGGTCGCGATCTTCTTCACTTCTGCCATCTTACATCCCCTCCACTTCTGCCAGCTGGGCCTTCAACTCAGCCATGGCCTTCTCATACTCCTCGTCGTTGGGGGCCTTGCCGTGCCAGCCGGCCTGGTTCTCCATGTAGCTGACCCCCTTGCCCTTGGTGGTCTTCATCACGATGGCCGTAGGGACGCCCTTGGTCTCCCGCGCCTGGGCGAAGGCTGACTCGATCTGGTCGAAGTCGTGGCCGTCGATCTCCACCACGTTCCAGCCGAAGGCCTTCAGCTTTTCAGGGATGGGATAGGGGCTCATGACCTTGTCGACGGGGCCGTCGATTTGCAGTCCGTTGTTGTCGATGACAGCGCACAGGTTGTCCAGCCCATAGTGGTGGGCCAGCATGAAGGCCTCCCACACCTGGCCCTCCTGGATCTCGCCGTCGCCCAGCAGAGCATACACCCGGCAGCTCTTACCGGCGTGCCTGGCGGCCAGCGCCATACCGGCGGCGGCGGAGATACCCTGGCCCAGGGAGCCGGTGGACATGTCCACACCGGGGACGGTGTTCATGTTGGGGTGGCCCTGGAGGTAGCTGTCGATGTGGCGCAGGGTGGGCAGGTCGTCCACGGGGAAGAAGCCCCGCTCCGCCAGGGCGGCGTACAACCCGGGGGCGGTGTGGCCCTTGGACAGGACGAACCGGTCCCGCTCCTCCCACTTGGGGTTCTTGGGGTCAATGTTCATCTCTTTAAAATAGAGGTAGGTAAAAACGTCGGCGGCGGACAGGCTGCCGCCGGGGTGGCCGGCCTTGGCCCCATGGGTCCCTTCGATGACGCCCATGCGCACCTTGCAGGCCGTGGCCATCAGCTGCTTCTTCTCACTGGCTGTCATAATGCTCTCCTTCGATACGAAAATTTTTCTGGTTTTGCTGGGTTCTATTATAAATCAGCCGGCTGAAAAAAACAAGTGGGCCGGGTATAAAACGTGGTTTTAGTTTGGGTATATGATAAAACAGCGGGCCGGTTTCCCGGCCCGCCGCGCTTTATTTCTCCGCCTCAGATTTATCGGTTGTGGTTACATGCGTGCTGATCACAACTTCTGCGTCTGCAATACCTTCTGAAACATCCACAGAGCTGTCCTTAAAAATGTCGCCGTTGAAGAATATACCGCCCAGGGCATCGTCCACGGTCTCGCTGGTGACGGTATCGCTGCCAAACCTGTGATAGCTGCCGTCCGCCTTCACAATGCCCACTTCCTTCACCAGGGTCCACTTTTCAATGGTGCCGTCCACGGTGATGGTAATTCTGGTATCCTCGGTAAAGTCCTCAAAGACATAGTGTTGGTCCTGAGCCAGGGCGTCGGTGATGTCGGCCGCATCCTCGCCGTTGACCACCAGAATGGCCCTGCCGTCCCGATTCTCCACCTTGGCCTCGGGGGACTGCACCATTGAGAACGTCTCGCCGTCCTCGGTGGTCACATCGGAGCGGTAGCGGTCCACCCGGACAACCGTGCCGATGTTAATCAGGAAGGACTCAAAGCCCTCCGGGTCGGCGGCGGCCACGCTGACCACCATCATAGCCATAGCGGCGGCACAGACCAGGGCGGTGCGCAGGGGGCGGAATTTCTTCTTGTTGGTTTTCTCAGTCATAGCGATAATCTCCTCAATTTTATCCTCGGGAGCGGTAAGCTCCCGGCAGGCTTCACGGTATAATTTCGGGTCGAACATAGACAGATTCCTCCTTCTTCTCCTCAGACAGCTCCTTCCGCAGCCGGGCCCGGGCCCGGAGCAGCCAGGTCTGCACTGTGGACACGTTGGCCTTCATGGCGGCGGCGGTCTCGGCCACGCTCAGCCCCTCGTAGTAGTAGAGATAGACGGCCAAACGGTATTTGGGCTCCAGAGCCATCACCGCCTCCAGCACCTCGGCCCGGGCGGGGTCCTCCGGGGCGGCGGTCTCCCGCCACTCCTCCATGGGTACAGCGGTCCGCCGCCAGAAGGAGCGCAGCACGCGGCGACTCTCGTTCACCGCCACCCGCAGAATCCAGTGCTTCATGTGCTCCTCGCTCTCGAAGTCCTTCTTGTGCTCGTACAGCCGTAAAAGCACCGTCTGCATCACGTCCTCGGCGTCGTGGGGGCTGCTCAGCGCGTGGTACGCCACCCGGTAGATGGTGTCCCCGTAGGTCCGGGCCGCCCGGGCGAATGCCTCGTCCGTCATCGCCGCTCACCTCCTTGGAAATCTGTTCTTGAAAGGCCTTTCACTATGTAATATCCATGAGCGCAGGCTAAAATCTCAGGGGACAGAAAAATTTTTCAGGTTAGAATTCAAAAGCCCCCCTTGTCAAAGGGGGGAGGGATGTGTACCGCCGCATTCGCCCTAACGTCCACAGCTTACCGGCAATCCCAAGATTCTCATTTCGCTGGCGCGATTCTGCCGTACTCCGGTTAATTCCTCAATTTCTTTTCCCGTTTTCCTCATTTTCTTGAGCCGTACGACCTGCCTGCGTGTCTCCTTGAGTCCTTCTCTCCCTACTTTCCTTAAGTCTATACTCCATGCTCTCTATTATACCACGCTTTCCCCGCTTTTCCTAATTTTTCATCGAAGGTAATACTCCTACAACATCCGCCGTAAAATTTCTCAAATTCCTCTTGCAAATTATTTTCAGCTATGATATAATGTCCAAACAGTTAATTCAATCGTGATACGCAGGTGTAGTTCAATGGCAGAATGTCAGCTTCCCAAGCTGAACACGAGGGTTCGATTCCCTTCACCTGCTCCAGATGAAACCCTTGTGCCGCAACAGGTGCAAGGGTTTCTCTTTTGTCCAGGTACACGCAAAAGTACACGTTTCTCTCTATTTACACCGTTGTAAGTCTATCAAAACAAAAAAATCTCCCCGGCTATCGGAAAAATTTCCGTGGCCAGGGAGATTTTTTTGTTTACTTCCGCTCTAGCAAGTGAGCTGCCCGATACAGAAGCTGCACCACTTGCTCCCGGGTGCAGGTCGCCTTGTACTGCATACCGGCGCCCGTCCCGGAGATGATACCGTTGCTCTCCGCCCAGGCCCGGGCCGCCTTACTCCAGTCGGAAGGCCCCGCCTGAGCCCTCGCAGCGTCCCGCTGAGCCTCGTACTCCTTGATGATTTGAAGCACCTCTGCCTTGGTCATGCCGTCTTCCTCCTTGCCCTCCCCGGTCCCCTCCAAGAGGGCCGCCACATCGTTTCGAACGTCGTCCATCGTCTTGCCGTACTGGTTGAACCAGGTATAGACATCGCCATGATTGCCACCCAAACCTATCCGGTAACTGTCCTGATGACAGAGGATGACCGGGGTCTTGACGCCGCAGAAATTAACAGTCCCCCGGGGGTCCAGGCCATGGATTTTGCACAGGTAGGCGGTCAACTCGACGGCCTCCCGGTACACTTTCTGGAAGTAATCTGGGTCGTCCAAACCGTCCTCGCACATCTCGAACTGTATCCAGCCGCTGTTGCAAGAACCCTTCTTCCCGGGTCCACAACCCCAGGCCTTTTTGTTCCAGGGACCGGTCTGAACAGTGGACACTTCTCCGTTGGTCAGCTTGCCAATGAAGGCGTGGACACCCTTCTTGAGTGCCTGGTGATTCCAGTCGTTCCCATACTTGTTCCGGCCCAAAACTGCAATGATTTTGTCCCGGTCAGGGGCGTTGTCATCCGGCTGGACATACCGGCTGATGTAAGGATTGTTGGCCCCGGTCGAGTGCCAAAGCACCCCACGGATGGACGTAGCCCCCACGCTTTTGTACCAGGTGCTTTGCCGCATGAAGCACTGCATGGGCGGGTTTGCTGCTGTGTATTTCATACCTTCATTTCCCCCTCTCTTAGCGTATTTTTCGTAGTACTCCTGCCCGAAACCGGCCCGCTTCTCCAGCGATTTCTCCCGGTCAGCGGTATAGATGCTGGCCGGTTTCTCATACCGGAGCATGATGATATCCGATGCCTCCCTGACAGATGTGGCGGCCATCAGAGCCTCCCACAGGCCGTATTTTTTGAGTTCGAACACCAGGTAGCCCACCTGCATTTTGGTGTCCCCGATGGACTTACCGGCGGTCCTGGCATAGTCCAGCAGGCCCTGTTTCCGGCTCCAGTACGTCCACTGAGCCAAGCCATAGCCTGCACCGTCATGAACGAAATTTGTGTATGTCCCGTTGTCCACGGCGGCCGTATAGGAAGCGTCTGTGTACCCCAGTTTACGCTCGAAACTGTTCTGGAGGTTGGTGGGATTTGGCCCACTCTCAGCCTTGAGATTGCCCATCAGGCCTGCCGTACCGTAGTCCGACAGGCCCTGGGCCTTGAGGCAATCCCAGATGATTTTCTCGGTCATACGTTGCCGCCACCGGTCTTTTCGGCAGGCTTTTTCGCACCGGAATCATCAGCGCCCAAACCATTTGCGGCCTGCTTTGCCTGCGTGGCCAGCCATGCACCGGATGCGTTAAGAGCGGCCACAATGGCATCGATTTGGTTGCTCAGCCATGCGGTCACCCGGATGCCGGCGGCCTCCAGCTGAGCGATGACGATGGCCTTCTTCTCAGCCCCCATGCCGCTCCCCTGGATGGCTTCCTCGGCCCGGTTGACCAGCCCGGAGACCATCTCCAGCAGGTTCTGCTTATACATCCGCAGCGACGTCGCCGCAATGTAAACCAGCATTGCCAGGGCCAAAATCTGAACAAAATCCTTCATAATTTCCTCCTATCCTGTTGTCAAATAGCGTCTGATTCGTCTGCCGAAGTCCCGAAAATTGCATCGTATGTATGGCAGTAGCAGCGGCCATAATGACCCGGCGCTCAGGCAGGGGGCATTTGGCCATCAGTTCCCCCATGTCATCCAGAAACGCTGTCTGGTCGGAGGGCTGAGAACCCGCTAGAAGCCTATCAACCGTTGTTCCTAGGGCCGAGGCGATGCGTACCAACACGTCCAAACTGGGCTTTTTATCGCTTCTCTCGATGTGGCTCTGATATGTGGAGGAGATATTGGCTCGCTCTGCGAGCTTCTCCTGCGACCAACTGTGCTCCTCCCTGAGTGCCCGGATGCGCTGGCCGACGGCCTCGTAATCAATCGTCATGCCGAGCCTCCAGGGCCTGAACGGCCTCCTCAAGGCTCTTGTCCCTGAGCACAATCGACCACCAGGCATCCGGGGTGTCGACTTCTCGCTTCCGCCGCGACCCATCTGCCAGAATGTCCTCGGCCATAATCCGGTGGTGTACCGACCAATATCCGTGGCCCATATCGTCGATGTCAGGGTTGCTTGTAACCGAAATGAAGGTCACCGGGAGGCCGTCATCGTCCAAACGGCCAATGGAGGCCAGGTATCTGCACATCATCGACGATGTCGTTGCCATTGCATACCCCATATCAATGGAGCCGAAATCGGATATGGCAACGTAGGTATCTTTGCCGCCCCTGCGCCCCCGGTATACGCAGCAGGTGGCAAGATATCCCAGGGTGTCATCCGTATCGACACGAACCATATCCAGCGGCCCGGGGTCTGCCTTGAGGGCGGTAGCGGCTCTGCGTACCAGGGTAGGGTCGCAGATGGCTTTAAGAATAGCGTTTTTATCCATAGTAGTTACTCCTTCTCTTTATTTTTCTTTTTGAATGCAAAAAAGCCGCTATCCTTTTACGGAATAGCGACTTTGGATGCAATATAATGTTACGACCGCCTTAGCGGGATAAAGAAACGAGCCTTTCGGCGATACAGTAACGATTACTTATATAGTATAGCACGCTTCCTACTTTTTGTCAAATTCGGCTGATTCGGACATGAACTTGTCCACAGTCGCTTTGAGAACTGCGTTGACAGTCGTTCCCCTGGCCTTGCAGGCCGCCGAGAAGGCTTCCGCTTCTTCTCTCCGCATCCTGCAACCGATAGTGGTATACGCTTTGGCCTCGTACTTTTGCTTTGCGCGTCTTTGGGCCTCTGTGAGTGCCATTGTAATCCCTCCAATCTACCGTCCTAGTATACCACAGCTTATACCATTTAACAATATATAAAATGACCAAACTATACCGTTAAACATTATATATTTTGACGGTTGACGTATCATGTTTAATAGTATATCATTAAGCCATGAAGCGAGGGGCAACACCCTCTAAGCCACTGGATAGGGGCCCGGAGCCCCGGAAAGAGAGGAACCAAAATGACGAACCATGCAGAAATTATCCTGCACGAGATGACCAACTACCTCGCAACCGATTACAGCCCGATGAAAAACCTCCGTTATGTTGACGATATGCGCATGGTGGCGGAAGCACTTGCCCGCAAGCGTAGCCCCTATGTGCGGATTGATGTCTACCCCGACACCTACGATGCTGCTTACAATCGCCACATCTACACCGGGTACGGCCACAATATCGATGCGGCGTGGCGCAACCTTATGGAGTGTGGTCTTGACCTTTGCGACGAGCGCGCCAGCTACATCGAGATTCGGCACCTTTCTCGCGTCGTGCCTCATGATGGTGCTCCTTATTACGAGTACGATTTTGAATACGGCGGCGGCTATGGTGCTCACGATTTGGGGGTCTTGCGCACCGTGGCCGGTGGCCAACTCACGGGCCGTGGGGTTCTCACGGCGTGGGCCGCCCTTGGGTGTGCTGTCTGCCAGTCCGGCGAACCGATGGAGTGCATGAACAGCGTCATCGACCGTGTCAACCGCAGGGCACACGCTACCCAAATGCAGGTACTGCGCAGCTGGAGCGCCCCGTGGCCAGAGGTCAAGTATACCGCATAACCACTTCATGAGGAGGCCTTCGTGGCCTCCTCTTTTTTGTGCCCTGCCCCCTTATTGAACACCATCGTCGCATTTGAAGTATCGCTCAACCCTCGCCTTCTCCAGCTCAGCATCGACTTCCTCGGGGGCCATGTCGTGGGGTCCGGCCTTCTCGATGGCCGCCCGTAGGCGCTTGAAGGCCTCGATGGCCGTATCCTTCCTCTCGTTCATGCGAACACCTCCTAGGCCACATTATACCACAGCGGGGCCAGGCCTACAATAACCGCCCACCCCATGGAAGTGGAGGTGGGCGGATTTGCCATTTTCTCCGGGCCGCTTCCGGCTCGACGGCGTGGACTAGAACACCTCGTCCATCAGCTTGGCAAGGTGCTTCCGGGTGTACCCAGGGCGGCGCTCGCAGACCTCGGGGTGGACCTTTGCGAACGCCTTGAGCTGGAGCGCCCTCATGTCCAGGTCGCACAGCTGGCGGGCAGTCGCAGCCTTCTCCTCCTCGGTCAGGCCAGGCTCCTCCAAGTTGCGCTCCAGGGCCTCAGTGCCCATGCGGATATCCAACAGCCTATCGCCAAAGCAATAGTCGCTCTTGCACAGCCGGCACTTGCCGCACCCATGCCGTTCGAGGGCAGGACATCCCGTGGTGCTCCGGAAGGCCTCAGCGTCTTCGATATCGAAATCCATAGATAAATTTCTAGCCATTACAGTTCCTCCTATTTTCATGTGGGGCGGGCCGGAACCCGCCCCGGGTGTGTATGTGCTTATGATGCTTCGTCGTACCTGCGCTCAAGCGACGCGAATGTGGTATATTCTGGCAGCCACGTCAGCTCTACAGTTCCGGTGGCCCCATGGCGGTTCTTGGCAACGATGCATTCAGCCAGATTGGCGTCTTCTGCCTCCTTATCGTAATACCCCTCCCGATGAAGGAAGAGAACTACGTCGGCATCCTGTTCAATGGCTCCCGACTCCCGCAGGTCGGACAGCATGGGGCGCTTGTCCATGCGGGACTCGTTCGAACGGTTCAGCTGGCTCAGGCAGACCACCGGTACATTGAGCTCCTTCGCCATGATTTTCAGGCTCCGGGAGATGTCAGCAACAATCTGCTGGCGGTTCTCCCCCCGGCTACCCGACTTGCCCCCGGCAGACTGCATCAGCTGTAAGTAATCGATGATTACCAGCCCAAGGTTGGGTCGCCTTCGGCACTCGGCCTTGATGGAGGCCACGGTGTTGGCCGAGTTGTCGTCGATGAGAATACGGGCTTCATTCAGGGCTTCTGCAGCCACGGACATCTTGGCCCAATCGTCATCAGTCATGTGTCCGGAAACAAGCTTGCTGTGCTCCAAATAGACCTCGGCGCTAACCAGCTTATAAGCCAGCTCCAGCCGGCCTACTTCCAGGCTAAAGAAGGCCACCTCTTTGCCGCTGAACTTGCCAGCCTCGAGCGCCATGTTCAAGGCCATCGAGGTCTTGCCCATGCCGGGCCGGGCCGCCAGAACAATCAGGTTGCCGCCCCGGAGCCCGTTGATGCGCCTATCTAAATCCGGGAGGCCGGTCGAAACGGTCGAGGAGCTCTTCCCGTTGACGGCCGTTTCTTCGAGGCAATCATAGGCCTCCAGCAACACTTCTGAAACGGGCACCAGCCCGCTTTGAGACCGTCCCAACCGGATATTAGAAGCCCGCTTCTCCAACTCCTCCAGGAGGTCCCGCCCGGAAGTGAGACCCTCCTTAATCATGCCACCAAGGTCGTTGATAATAGAGGCAACCTGCCGTTGCAATGACCGGTCGCGCAAAATCTTGATGTACTCCCCCACATTGGCGGCGGTCGGGGTGGCATCCATCAACTGGAGCATGTAGGCCCGGGACTGGTTCTCGTCATAATACCCGCTGCGGCGCATGTTCTCCAGCACGGTCACCGGGTCGATGGGCTCTCCGGCAAGAAACATGGCGTGGATAGCCCGATAGATGTCCTGATTGGGGCCTGGGCGGAAATCATCCACCTTGACGCCCTCCATGACCTCGGGGACGCTCCGGGCGTCCACAAGCATGGCGCCCAATACAGCCTGTTCGGCCTCCATGGCGGAGATGCCGCTATATACTTCGATGTCGTTCATTCTGCGCCACCTCCGAAAACTTCCGCCAAAATTTTGCGCTTCTCATCTGAAACGCCTGCTCGGTGGGAAGGCTCGTCGAAACGAACTGGCTGGCAGGCCTCGAGAACCCTCTGGTATATACGTTCGCGGCCCATATCCCCAGGGTTACGGATGTCGCTCAGGGATAGATTGGTGGTCACCACCATGGGCCTCCCCGCCTTGAGTCGCCCATCGACCACGGCGTAGACGGTCTCCATGGCGTAGGCGCTGTCCCGCTCCGCCCCCAGGTCGTCCAGCACCAGAAGGTCGAGGCTGACAAGCCGGCGGAGCTCTGCCGGGCGGTCGTTGTAGGCCACGGCCATCAGCCCGGCCGTAGAGGTGACACCGGCCCGAATGCCCCTGTCGATGAGGGCATTGGCAACGCAGGCTGCCGTGTGGGTCTTGCCGCTTCCGGTGCCGCCCCAGAAGAGCATCCCGATGTTGTGTTCGGCCATCCGGGGCCAAGCCTCGACATACTTCTGGGCCTGTTCCAGTTGCCGGGATGGGGTGGAGCTGTCAAAGGTCTTAGCCCTCAATCCAGGGTCGGGGATGCCGGCCTTGCGAAGCTCCCGGATGCGGCCCCTCTCCTCCGCCGCCTTGTCCTCTGCCGCCTTCTGTTCCCACTCCTTCCTCACACACGCACACCCCCGAGGCATAATGCGGTCGTGGGGAAGGCGGGCGATGAGCTGCCGGGGCTCTCCACATCGACCACACATCAGCAGGCCGGTGTCGGGGCCGACGTAATCGCCTGGGTTCGGGGCGGAGGAGAGCTTGGCTCCAAGGGAACTTGCGACGAGGTTAACAAGGTTCATGTTCTCCATTAGAAGCTCCCCTCCGTATCGCTGTAATCGTAGTGTGGGCCAGAAGGCTTCCCACCATAGCCACCCCCGGTCTTGAGGGCGTAGAAGCTCTGCCAGGATTTTGCGATGCTCTGATTGATGATGGCCACTTGCGTTGGGGGGTCAGTCGAGAGCTTTCGAAGCTCCGTCAGCTGGAGTTGCTTTGCCCTATCAGTCAGTGGCTTCTTCATGGTCTTCCTCATTTCGGAGAAAGCCTTGAGAGCCTCCAGAAGCTCAGTGTTGACTCCTGCGAACACCACGAACGGGTCTTCGGTCTTCTTGCCTTTACTCCCCTTACCTTTTCTACTCTTATCTATACTATCCTTACCTATACTATACTGGGTATCCAGGTCGGGAGCGGGTTGGTCTACCGTTGGTATACCAGGTGGTAGACCGGATGGTATACCGGGGATGGGGGGGGTCTGCTTCTGCCCCGGGGTCGGAACCGGCGGGTCTCCTGGCTGGGCCATTGCGTAGGCTCCAGAAGCATCCAAAGTCAACATGGCACGCTCCTCCAGGTGCCGGGTAATGATATAGCGGTCCGAGCGCAGGTAGTTGTTCAGACGCCAGTGACGGATGACAATTACGCCGCTGGGAAACGGGATGATGTACCCCTTGGTCACCAAAAGGGACAGGTCGTCCTGGGATACCCCGCACTGCCGCATTACAGACTTTGGCGCAGAGACAAAGCCGTCATCGTCTGCCACAACTGCCAAGGTAAAATAGAGACACCTTGCAGATGTAGGCATGTCGAGAAAAGGGTCTGAGGTTACGAGGTCGCGGTTAATCATGCGCCGCTCAGCCATATGAGTCACCTCCTCCTTGAAGGGGAGGGGGCCTAAGCCCCCTGACCCTCCGTGGAGATTACTTCGCCGGTGGTAGCATCGATGACATCGCCCTCAAGCAAAGCCTCATCGTCCAGCTCCCCGGCCGGCAGAACAGGTGCGCCGTCCAGGCGGTCTTGAGCCATATCCAAGATTGCGGGGTCGGTACGGTACTGATACTCGATGGACATCAGGCCGTACTTGCCGATGAGCTTGCGGTACATAGTCTTGGCGGCCATGCCGTCAAAATCATCGCGCCAGCCCTTGGTCATATACTGGCCCTTGCGGTTCTTCTTCTCGTGGGCCTCCATAGCCTTGCGGGACATATAGATGGTCTTTTCCGACCCATTGACAAGCCGATAGTATCCAACCCAGCCCACAATGGGAAGCTTGTCGCGCTCTGCTTCGTCCTCGACCCAGTCAATAACAGTTTCTTCTGTAAGGCGGTTATACGACTTCAGCTCACCCTCGCGGACGTCCGAGACGTTGATGACCTTGTACGCCCCAGTCCTGAGCGCAAGCTGAACCATGCCGCGCCAACCCAAGATAAATGCGGCCTCGTTGCGCTTGGTAATGTTACCCTGAGCGTCCTTGACGCTATTGCGAAATGGAACGATATAGGCATAGCCCAGGCTGTTTTCAACAGGCAAATCCATCATCGCCGCCTTCAGGCCGGCCATAATGATGGTCTGTGGGGCCTCCACGGCGGCCTTCTGCAGTTCCGGAGTAGCGTTGACCAGAGAAATGATAGAGCTGACAAATTGAGCGGAACGCTTGCCCAAAATCTCGTCAAAACGCTTGCGGTAGCCGGTGCTATCCATAATGCTGGACAGGATGCTGCTGGGGTTCTGCCCGGCCCCCGCGATGGGGGCCCCGGGCCGGGTTGCGGGGGACTTAGAGGCCGCCCGCTGGATGGTGTTGGTCATATTGTTGCTCATTATTTATCCTCCTTCTGTGAGCACCGGAAGGTGCGGCTGGTCGAGGTCTTGAGGTACTTGGTCATATCGATTTCGGGGTGCTCCCGCTCCAGCGCCTTGCGGTCGAGGGTGGTGCGGGTCTGGCTGGCCCAGCTGATGGAGTACCCGGGGCAGATGGCCTTGCTCCGATTGCCCATGGTGGCCATCAGCGCCTGCTTGATAGCGTCGGCTTGGGTGTCCAGCTCCTTGGCCCGCGCCTTGAGGGCCAGGTAGGCCGCCACGTCTGGCACCATGTTTGAGAGGTCTGCCTTGTCAGGGTCATCGGCGGCCTGGTACAGGTTTCCAAGGGTTGCGGTGGTGCTGGCAGAGCCATCGGTCGGGGGCATCTGGCGGGGGATGATGTAGGCTTCCCACCAGTCCTTCGCGGCATCCCGTACCGCCTGAAGCTCGTCGGGCGAGACATATACCATGGACTCGCACCACTCGGGGCAGGTATCGTTGGGGTCGGTGGTCATCATATAGATGTATACTCCCCTTCCGAGCACCACCGCGCACAGATACCATCTAGTCCATCCGGTCACGGCCAGGTAACTGACGCATTGGGCATAATAGCTCTCGGGATAGCAGCCTCCCTTGTACCGACCTTCGCTGAGCGCCGATGCCGTTTTACACTCCAGGCCGCTCTGCTCGCCGAGAACACGGCGGTCGATGTTGGCACTCAGGTGGTGCTCGTTATCGCGCAAGAGGTAGTTGTAAGCCTGCACCTTCTTGCCAGAGACCTCTGCGAAGCGCTGAGCAACGTACCCTTCAAGGTCCCTTCCGATACGCATCGCCTCATTATCCTCGGTCCCCTCGATGAGCCCGAGCTTGTCGGCCCAGACATTGACAGCGGAGCGGTAGGCGTTGAGACCGAGGATGGCACCCATGTCGCTGCCGCCCAGTGCCAGCTTGCGCTCGGCCAGCCAGGCCTCCCTCGACATCCCGGCAGTCGGGATGCGCTCGATGGTGTTGGTGTTACTCATAGTAGTCACCTCCCATGGCGCTCTCCCGGAGCCACTCCAGGTAGGCGTTGTGCTGCTCGACTGCGTAATCGTAGGCGTCCCGCTCAGACATACAGCAATCGCATCCGAGCGCTTCGCCATCGCCATTGAGAGTGATGGTATCGCACAAGGAGCCGCAGATGGGGCAGCGGGCGCTCTCCGGGTCGTCTCCCACATTGGCGGCGTAGTCGACGATGTCGACGTCGCGGGTACAGGCATCGCACCCGACGATGTCTCCGGTCTGGTCATACATCAGCGTGTCGCACAGCCTGTGGCACACGGGGCACCGGGCATCGAGGTCAGCCTGCATGGGCATGCCCCCGTAGGGGTTGTGTCCCAAAATATTAGTAGTGGTCATGTTATCCTCCTTCATTGGGCACCGCCATCGTGGCGGCGTCTGAACTGTTGGTGGTGGTGGTGAGGCCGACCATATGGCGGCAGGCTACCTTCTCGCCGTGGCCGGCCTCAATGTGGGCGATGATGTACCACTCGGCGGGCACACCTCGTTGGATGGCTGCGCGGATTGCCTGCCGTGAGATGCCAAGGACACGTGCCCATTGTGCATGGGTCAGGGAGACGCCCGCGACGGTAATACGGCGGTTGCTGCGGCGGTTGTTGGCTTGTTCGCGAGGGGTGGCCCACCGGCAGTTGTCCGGGGTGTAATCGCCATCGTTGTTGATGCGGTCGATACTCAGACCCCTGGCGTAACCGCTGGCCATTGCCCAGGCCCAAAATGCGTCATAGGTACTCCAATCATCGCAGACGCTGATGCCTCGCGCCCCGTAGTCGATATAGTGCTGGTCGGTCGGGTCGTAGCATCTGGCCTGCATGTTGTGCCACACGCAATAGATGCGGTGGTCAAACGGGGCCTTGGTCTCCTTTGCGGCGGCGGTGGCGGCCTCAGCCATCGGCATCCTCCCCCTGGGGCGAGAAGAGCACCCCCAGCTGGGCCGGGTCGCTGATGCCCAGCAGGCCCATGACCTCCCAGGCCTCGTCAATCGTCCACGAGTACTTGCCCCGCATCCTGTTGCTCACCGAGGTGGGGCTAATCCCCAGGGCATCGGCCAGTTCCGCGTGTTCCCACCCAGCGCTCAAGAGTGCGGCGCGAAGCTTACGATGGCGGAGCCGACCACTACTGTTGGTCTTGCTTGCTTTATTCATTTGTCAAGGTACAGGTCCTTTCCCCCACCGGCCCAACCTGACCGGTGGGCTGTTGACGAGCCTGTCCTGTATACGGTATAATAGGTGTCAGGCATCGTCAGTTGCGAGTAGGTACGTGGGGTATCTTGCTGTGCTAGGGTGGTGCTTCTGTCCTCGGAGGGCTGCAACCCTCCGAGGGCTTCTTCATGCCGCCGCCCCGCGAAGCTGTCGGGGTGGGTGGTGGCCTTCGCCGCATCGGGCTGCTGGTTTCGGCCGCACGGTCTCGCCCGGGGGGCGTCCGTGCCGTTTGGGGCCCCTCGATGGGGCAGCGGGTTGCGTGGGTTGTGTCATTTTATTTGCAACGCTGTATCTCGTTGACAATATGCATGATACACCGATTCCGCGTCCGTGTCAACCCCACACGACAAAGATGGAATAAAAACTTACAAAGTTGGGCAAAACTGATACGCAACTGGTACAAAAATGGAATGAATTAAGAAGCTGGAATAGGATGGTGTGTCGACTATAAAAGCAATATTATTTCACTAGATTTGATACAAACGAACGCTATATATTAAGATGTAAGCAACAGTTGCATTTCTTGCTAGAATATGGTATAATATACACGTAGAAGGAGACCGAATCATGAAACAATACTTTTGGCCCCGCCTACAGGACACCATGGTTGATAGGGGCGTTACACAGGCTGAGCTGCTACACCTCTGCGAGCCCATAGCGGAGGCAACCGGCGTCAATATAACTCGGAGCAACATCTCGCGGTATTGCCGCGGGCTGTCGATTCCACGCGATGACAAGATGGCTGTTCTGGCCGCCGCACTTGATGTTGACCCCAGCTGGCTTTCTGGGGACATCCCGGATACACAGCGGGATGGATATCCAGGGCAACATACGCACCATGATATATATGGGGCCCTGTGGCACTTGGCGGAAGTCGCAGAAAACGATATACGTGCCGGAGGAACCGGATGCACCACATATTGCACAGATATGGACCAAAACAGCGCATATGTCGTAACAGTATCCCACACTCACCCTGTAACATCGGAGCAAGTGGAACTAATGATGCAGTCTGTAAACTCTGTCATCGAGTGTAGCTCTAGGCGCGATATAGTTCTTCTGGCAAAGGTTGCGCGGGCTATTGCGGTTGGTGGCGTGGAGAAGGAAATGCTCAAAAGGATATTCCCAGTGTGGGACGACTTCAATAGAAAAACCCCACCCCGGAAACCCAAAAAAAATGAAGAATAGCTCTCCGCGCGGACATACTCCCTGTGGATTGTCCGATTTTTCCGCCGATTTGGCCCAGAAACCTTTGATTTCTAAGGATTCCGTCAATGTTAAAAATCAGAGCTTGACAAATGCCAAAAATAATGTTATAGAATTCCGTGTCCGACAGCAAAAAGAAAAGGTCGCTTTCTTTTGAAAAGCGGCCAAAAAATAAGCGGTAGACTTACAACGTTGTAAGTTTTGGAGGTTAAATAGTCATGTTAGAGCTTAATATTTCATCCAAAAATAAAATATCTTTTTTAAAGCCTCGGGTTAACGGCCCGGGGCTTTGACATTCCCTGCGCTACAAGTGAGATTTGTCCGTGTACTTACAACGTTACGAGTATACATTATTATATATAAGGTAGGTGGATGCAAAATGAAAAGTGAAAGAAGGGCACAGGCGGCATGGGTAGAGAGCCGCCAGCGCTGGCAAATTAACGTTCAGGCGGATGGGGAGCGGCGGACGTTTACCTCCTCCCGCCCTGGCCCCCGTGGGCGGGTCGAGGTAGAGAAAAAGGCGGATGCGTGGCTGTCCGGGCAGGCTGTGGGTGAAAATATCAGGATGGAGGCATTGGCCAAACAATACCTAGAGAGTGTAGAGGCGGCTTGCTCAACGTCGCATTATAACCAGCAGGAGCAACTCTGCCGCTTACATATTCTGCCCATAATTGGCCGCAAAAAGGTGGCAAAGCTCACCGAGAACGACCTCCAGGCGGTCATCAACAGGGGCTACAAAGACGGCCTGTCCAAGAAGACGTTGGGTAATTTGCGAAGCTGTCTGACCGCCATGATTAAGTATGCCAGGCGCAGCAAATATACAGACCTCCGCCCGGAAGACCTCGTAATCCCGGCCAGCGCAAAGCGGTCAAATAAAGAAATTTTGTCGCCAGAAGATGTCAAAAAGCTCTTTGAAATCAGCACAACTCTGTGGCGAAACAAGGAAATACCGGACTGGCTAATCCACGCTTACAGAGTTCAGGTGCTGACCGGTTTGAGGCCCGGTGAGCTTATCGGATTGCGATGGGATGACATCCGGGATGGGGTCATCCACGTTCGTCGCTCAGTCAATATTTATGGAGAAACCACGGCCGGCAAAAATGAAAACGCAATCAGAAGCATCGTTGTTTCGAGCCTGGTTGCCACCGAGCTGAAGGCTCAAAGGCAGCAGCTCGTTGACGCTGGATACCCGCTGGAATTGGTCTTCCCGAGCCGCACCACAGAAAAAATCTCCGCCACAATGAATATTATGTTGCATTCCGCAGATATCAGGTGTATAATAAATTTGACCCGGTAATCAGCCCATACGAGCTCAGGCATACCTACGTTTCCGTCAACGACGAGATGCCAACGGGCCTCAAAAAACAGGTGGTTGGTCACAGTCGGAGCATGGATACCGAGGGAATTTATGGGCATAAAAAAGCCGGCGATATGCGTCGGGCCGCCGAATATTCCGATGCGGCTTTTGCCAAAATTTTAGGTTCTGATGGACGGAGCGATGGTGCGGTCTGAGGTACACGCAGGTACACGTTTTAGTACACGTTTTCAGATGAGCGGTATAAAATCGGTACACACTGAGTTGCAACTTTGCAGGCCGAAACCCGTGGAGATGAACTATGTTGCACACGATTTGCGGCATATTTCAGACCGCTTTCTGGTTCGATTCCCTTCACCTGCTCCAACTTGCATTGACAAAAAAGATGCAGACAAAAATCCCGCACTGAAGTGCGGGATTTTTGCACACAAAGCAGAAAAATAAGAGTAATCAGAAACAATAACCGCATATTGGAAAAATCAGAGAGCGTAAAATAAAAATAACGTGCCGGAGATGCAAATCCGCCGAATTTGGGGATTTCAGGAAACACACGAGACTCGAACTCCCAAGCACTCAAAAAGCGAAGAAGGCCGCCCGCTGTCCTGCCAAGCATTGGTAAGGACGGCGGGCGGCTTTTTCGTTCTATCAACTGTTCACATTGGTGCTTATGCTTACTTTGTCCCTCAATCGTTGTTGGTAATGGTAATAGCTTTCTCAATGCCTTTCGACTATACTTGCCTTGCAATCAGCGGAAAGGAGAATAGCACCATGCCAGCTACAAGAAACCTTTGTGCGCAACTGCCCCTGGACCTGCATCAGCGCGTCTGCGAGACCAGAGAGGAATCGGGCCTGACCACCGCGCAGTACATCACTAA
>Ga0137308_100260_pt1 | contig 96721 bp, 66 predicted proteins | sample Inofrocosms_June_FD_97181 | JGI IMG/M metagenome (GOLD analysis project Ga0137308, IMG submission 97181) | Mouse cecal microbial communities from Vienna, Austria - N-Acetylneuraminic and N-Acetylglucosamine D2O microcosms_June | ecosystem: Host-associated > Mammals > Digestive system > Large...
AAAACTTTGACAGGATTGCCCGAAGCCGCTTTGTAAGTATGCCAGCTGACGGTGAGCAGTGTTATAAAAAGTACACTGATCCCACCGAGCAGAAAGTGGAAGACGGATATTTCCGTATGATAGGCAAAGTGTTCCAACCATCGATTGAGGAAAAGCCATGAGACAGGAACGGCAATGACAAAGGCTATCCCGATCCAGCCGACAAACTGTTTATTCAGTAAAAACATAATCCCTAATGTGCTGGAACCGTTTACTTTCCGGATGCCAATTTCTTTGGTGCGTTGTTCCGTAGCATACAAAGCCATACCGAACAACCCGAAACAAGTCAGGAAAATACTGATCAGCGAGTACATGATCATTAATTCCGCCAGTTCGGTTGTCCTGCTGTTGCGTTGCATGAACTCTTTATAGACATCCTGGAAAGTAAAATATTTACCCGGATTCATCCTTTCCCATACTTCTTTAATAGCAGCCATTGTTTGCTGACGTTCTTTGCCCACTTTGATCTCTGCAAAAGCATATCGTTTATCATCATCCTGGCCGATGTAAATGATACTGGGAAAAACATCTTCTTCGAGTGAATTGGCAAACATGTTCTCGACAATACCTGCAACGACCACTTTAGGGTTGTTGCTGTCTTTTTCATATTCTTTAAAGTCTTTGTCGTATTTACTTAGTTGCTGGCCGAACGGATTTTCTCCCGGCGGAATCAGTAGGTCTGCATATTTCCGGGTGATATAGGCCGGACTTTGGAATTGTTCGAGCGCCTTATCCGGCTCAACTCCCTGTATGATGTCGATTTTTAATGTTCTCAGGAAATCACGTCCTCCCATGTATTGCGCTTTCATATAATGGCTTTCACTTCCATCCTGGTTTTTGATATTCACGGGAGCTATCCCCATGTTTAGTAAAGGACCACCTGTAAGTGTTACATTTTCTACGCCGGGTATTTTTCTTATTTCGTGTGCAAAAGCCGGTAAGTAGGAATTGTCTGCTCCCCAATTGCCCACCTCGATTAATCCGTGATATCCTTCCGCTTTGTTTTGTATAAAATGAAGTTGGTTGTTTACTGTAAGTGTTGCGATGATCAGCCCGATAGAGACTGTATATTGGGCAATCGAAAGAGCCGTTACGATCCTTCTTTTCTTGTTTCCGGTGAAAAACTCGCGATAGCCGGAGGCCGATAGTTTGGATATTTTCCGGCTGATATAAACAGAAGGAATGATCGATAACAGGAGTATGAACACTGTAATAACAGGTAATGCCTGTCTGTTAAAGAAAAAAGAAGTCTCTATCTTTCCGGAAGTGATCGAATTGAATATCGGGATCAGATCGTGTGTTATCAGCAAAGATAACAGGAAGGATACAATGACGGTCAGGAATGTATCGATAAATAGCTGGTGGTTTATATTGTTTTTTGTCGCTCCCATCAGTTTTTCCGTATGGATCATCCGCACTTGTTGCAATAGGCGGGAGAAGTTGAGATTGATATAATTGAAACAGGCAATTAGCAGGATAAGAATGGCTGAGATCAGCCCGACGTAAAGTAATGTCTTTTGACGGCTGTTCATGAAGAAGTAACTTTCCTGTGTGTATTTTTTGAAATAACTCTCTTGTAGAGTGTACAGACGGTATTTTCCGTCAGGAACAAAGGTTTGTATGCCGTCTTTATGGATTTGTTCGGCAAACTTTTTCGTATCGATCGGGCGGTTGGTCATAAACAGACATACTCCTCCGGGGAGTGGTCCGTCATTTCCGATTACGGCATCGAAGTCGATATAAGATTGTTTACGCGATTTCAGCACAGCGGCAATCTGATAGGTGGTTTCATTCTTTCCCTCTTCAATCGTACCATCCTCCCGTACACGGGTCGTTACATTATTTTCACCGGTTATGATTGTTTGGCCGATCGGATTCTCTTTGCCGAAATACTTTTGGGCGCATTTTTCCGATAAGGCGATCTTGTTCGGTTGTGTCAGCACTTCGTTCAAATCTCCATACAATACCTTATAAGGGAAGAAATGGGGAAACGAGGCTTCTGTTGTCATTATAATGATGGGGTCGAAACGGGTATTGTTTACTTTTATGTAATCCATTCCGATATTATTAAGGCATACATGATCTATAATCTCCGGGTATTTTTCTTTAATCTCGGCTGCAATACCACCGGCAGTGAAACAAACCCGTTCACCCGGTTGGATCGGCGAATCCTGGTCCATCATATAAATGGTCTCCCGGTGAGGATTATCCGCCTCCAGGTTATACTCATGGATAACGAAAATAGCCAGCAAGTTCGTACAGGCAATGCCGATTGCCAGGCTGACGATCGATATGATTGAAAATGTCTTGTTTCGCCACCAGCTTCGCAGGACGAGTTTGAATGCGATTGCTTTCATTTTGTAATTCATAATAGGTTATTCACTTCTTAATACTTTAACAGGATTACCGGATGCAGCTTTGTAGCTGTGCCAGCTGACGGTGAGTAGGGTGATGAGCAGGACAAAAAAACCGCTTATCAGATAGATTCCGATGTTCATATCCGTGTGGTAGACGAAATTTTCCAACCAGCGGTTGAGTAGCAGCCAGGTAATAGGGATAGCAATGATAAAGGAAATGCCTATCCAGGATATGAACTGGCTGTTGAGCAGTAACATGATTTGGGGGCTGGTCGCTCCGTTTACTTTCCGGATACCTATTTCTTTGGTGCGTTGTTCGGTTGCATAGAGTGCCATTCCGAACAGGCCGCAGCAAGTCAGGAAGAGGCTGATCAATGAATACATAAACAGCAGCCGGGAGAGTTCGGTTGTTTTCTCGTTCCGTTGCAGGAACTTTTGGTAAACATCCTGGTACGTGAAATAGTTACCCGGGTTTACCTTATTCCATGCTTCCCGTACGGCGGCGATACTCTTTTCTCTGTCGTCGCCGAGGCGTATATAAATGTAATTGAACGAATTTTGAGGACTGTTGTTGATCTGTATGGTAAAAGGATAAACCTCACTTTCCAGCGTATGTGTGTATAAGTTATCGACGATACCGGCAATTGTCGTGACCGGTGCATTTGACGGATCATTACCTGTATTCCCTTCGTCGAACTCTTTATCGATCGCATTAATCGGCTTACCGATCGGGTTTTCTCCTTTTCCGACCAGTATCTCTGCATATTTCTCATTGATATATACCGGACGGGCATATTTTTCGACGGCCTGTTCGGGAGGAAGGCCTTTTAACAGCTTCAGTTGTAAGGCGTCCAGGAAGTCTGGTTCGCCGAAATAGTTGATTTGTGCCGTATAGTTTTCACTGCCGTCTTCATTTTTCAGGACGATTTGCATTATCCAACTGTCCAGGATAGAGCTTCCGGCAAGGGATACGTGCTTTATCTCCGGGTGTTTTTTTAGTTCCCGGGCAAAAGGACGGACATAAGAACTGTCTTCTTGCCAATCCCCTATTTCAATCAGGTTTTTATAATTATCTCCTCCTTGGCGGATGAAATGAAGTTGGTCGTTTACCGTCAGTGTGGCAATGACCAGGCCGATAGAAATAACATATTGGGCGATGGACAATGAGGTGACTATCTTCCTTTTTTTATTTCCGGTGAAAAACTCCCGGTAACCGGAGTTGGAAAGCCTGGATATCTTTCGTCCCATATAGGCTGCCGGAATTATGGATAACAGCAGGATAAAGCAACAGATGACTGGCAATGATTGTCCGTTGAAAAAGAAAGAGGTATGTAATTGTCCGTTTACGATTGAGTTGAACAGGGGAAGCAGGTCATGGGTAATCAGCAACGAGCAGAGGAAGGCAATGATTACTGTCAGGAAGGTATCCAGAAAAAGTTGCAGGTTGATTTCTTTCCGGCTGGCTCCCATCAGTTTCTGTGTATGAATCATCCGTACCTGTTGAAGGAGACGTGAGAAGTTGAGGTTGATATAATTGAAACAGGCTATCAGCAGAATCAGGATGGCGGAGATTAATCCCACATAAAGCAATGTCGGCTGACGGTAATTCAGATAGTTCGATTTCTGTCCTTCGGTCGTGTGGAAGTAACTCTCCTGTAAAGTATCCAGATAATAATTCCCCAGGTCACCCTGTAAAGTAGGGATTTTGTCTTTTTTCAATTGTGCTTCAAATGCTTTCCGGTCGATTGGCTTGTTCATCAGTAACAGGCTGGTACCGCCATAGAAAGGATCTGAAATGGCCGTTACTGCCTCCAGGTTTAAAAAAGATTGTTCCCGGTCGGCTATGATAGCGGCAACCTGGTAAGCGTGTTCGTTGTTAGTACTGCCTTTGGTACTCATCTCTTCATCGGGAAGGTTGAAATGTATTATTTTGCCAATCGGATTGGTTTTTCCGAAAAGTTTTCGGGCAGTTTGTTCGGTAAGGGCCAGTTTGTCGGGCTGGGTCAAGGCTTCTTTCAGGTTTCCGGAGAGTACTTTATAAGGGAAAAACTCAGACAAAGACGGATCGGCGGAGACGAGACGAATCGGTGCGTGTTTCACATTATCGATAGAAATGTATTTGACGGTTTTTCCGCTTATCCGGAGATAATTCTCGACTTCGCTGTATTTCTCTTTCAGCATTGCCGGGATATCGCCTCCTGCATAGATAGTCTTTTCTCCGGTTTTCATCGGCCAGTCCTGGCTGAGTATCCAGATACGTTCTTTGTTCGGATTTCCTTTCTCTATTCCATATTCATGAATAGTGAATACGGCCAGCAGGTTTGTGCAGGCAATGCCGATCGCCAGGCTGACGATGGAGATTATTGAGAATGTCTTGTTTCTCCACCAGCTGCGGAATACAAGTTTTAGAGCGACAGTTTTCATAAATTCGATATTAGGCTTTTCGTACCGTTCTTTTTTGAATGGCATTTCAAATCTATCCTCTTTCTTTTGTAGAGACAAAGAATAAGTAAAAATAATTGAAGGATACAGTCAAATTGTCTAAATATTAGACAATGGGAGTTGGGAGAAAAAAGAATCCGTATATCTTTGCTTTTGTTATGAGAAATGGAAAGATTATAGTAGTGGACGATAATGAGGCGGTGCTTAAAACATTGCGGATGATTCTTTCGCGTGAATTTAAGACGGTGGTTTGTGCTTCGGTGCCGACTTTGCTGCCTGCTTTGCTTCGGGAAGACGATGTGGATGTTGTCTTGTTGGATATGAATTTCGGAACCGGGAAGCAGAGCGGGGGAGAGGGACTTTTCTGGCTGGACCGTATCCGTGAACGTCCGAATCCGCCGGAAGTCGTGCTGATAACTGCTTTTGGCGATATCGAACTGGCTGTCTCTTCCCTGAAAAAGGGAGCGGTGGATTTTATCGTGAAACCCTGGGATAATGATAAACTCTTGTCGACTGTTATCGCTGCCTGGGAATCCCGTTCCGGGAGGAAACAAAATTCCTCTCGAAAGGAATCGGAATTTCTTTCGGAAGAAACAGATTCTGTCGTTACATTGCTTGTCAACTCCCTGCTCCGGAAATATGCGACGGCTTATGGGAAACCTTTTCCCGGAATTACTCCCGATGCATTGCATAAGTTGTCGGACAGGATGCTTAATGGTGACCTCAGTCTTTTGCAGCAGACCATAGAGCGTGCCGTGCTTCTTTCAAATTCATCCGTGCTCGATAGTGATGACTTTTATATGGACGCTCCTCCTGTAACTGTTTCCCATCCGGTTACTTTGGAAGAGATGGAGAAACAGTTTATCAGTGAAGTGCTGGCAGAGAAAAAAGGAAATCTGACACTTTGTGCCCAGCAACTGAATATCAGTAGGCAGACACTTTATAATAAGATGAAGAAATATAACCTTTAGGAAATAACAGGCTGATATGTCAAAATAATACCGGAAAGACGATGGCAAGTGACCTGCATCTTTCCGGTATTTAATTAGGTGAAGTCGTGTTTATTTCCTGATACCTTGGATTGTTTTTGTTGTCCGGTCTGTTGTCATTCTGAAGAAATATACGCCTTGAGGGAGAGAACCTGTATGAATTATATTTCCCGGATGATGTATCTTTCTGACCAGTTTCCCGTTGCTTGCATAGATTTCCAGCAATTTGACTTGCTGGTTATGAATGATATTCACCTGATCGCTGAACAGGTTGGGTTGAATACTTACTTCCTCTTCCCTCTGTATCTGTTCATTATCGACGCTGGTGTCGGTATCGATTGTAACCGGTTGGCTCTTTTTGTCGTTGTAAAGGGCATATACCTGATAAACAGGAGCGTTAGCCGGTATGTTTTTATCGGTATACTGTGTGCTTGAAGCCGGTAAGGTGACCAATTCCAATTGGTCGCGGTTGATTTGATAACCTGTCGGTTCCGTAAAATCGGTAATCAGGAATCCTTCCGGCGACGAAGAGGCAATCTCTGATCTTATGATTGTCATTTTAGTGCTTTTCACCGGATTAAGTGCTTGTTTCTTTGCACTTAACAGTGAAGTACTATTTGTCAGTTCTCCTTCTTCCGAAGTTACGACGAATGAAATGCAGGAGTTGGCATCCAGCTCTTCGGTCGGGAATGTTGCCCACTTTTTGTCGCTCATTGCATAGATATTCCCTTTTCCGTCGATGGCTGGCCCTTCGTCGGCAAAAGCCGGAAAAATCTTTTTATTATATTCTTTGGCATGAATAGCTACAATCAAATCCTGACCGGCATCTATAGTGAAAGGCTTTTTTAATGTAATAGCATTCGTTTTCTGGTATTCAATATCTGTCAGATCTTCTTCATATATCCGGTTTCCCTGTTCTATATAAACGGCGTACGACACATTTTCGACCGGAGTGAAATAAACGGTAGTGATCGTCTTTTTGTGAATTGGTGTCAAATCATTCGTATCCCATCTCTGACCATAATAAAAAGGATCGCCTAATCCAAACTGAGAAACTATCCCTTGATCTCCCCAGCCGATAATTTGTTGATATATGGGTGCTTTCCATTCCAGTTCGATATTTCCGTCTGTCGTTTTCCGGGCTGTCAGGTCCGTCGGTGCCATTAAGCCGGCTTCTACTGTTTGGCCGTCCTGCGACATACCGGCAAGATATGTCGTTCCTGTATTCTGAGGATCCAGCCAGATATCCATACGCTCTTTGGTGTTTTCGCTGAATTTGTTCCAGTGAAAAGAAAATTTACCGTACAGGTTTAGTCCGTTGGGGTTTTCACAAGAAGAATTACCTCCGCTCAATGTTCCTATAATCAGACCTTTGTTGTTGAAAAGCGGAGAGCCGGAAGATCCACCTTCCGTTACCGCATGACCGTTGGCCGTTTCATCGAAGGTGGTGTTCCAATGGGCATTCCTTGCTCCGGTTTGCTTTGTATCCGCATTGCTCCAGGTGACAGATTCAACCGGATATTTTCCATAGGTGGAAATCTTTTTATAATCTCCTGAAGGGTGATGGATGCCGACTCCTGAAGGCGATGGCGTACCTGTCCGGTCCCAGCCATTGAAGAAAACATCATAATTATCGGGAATGTTCTCGTTCAGTAACAACAACAGACCGTCGGAACCATTCTGAATAGGGATCGCAGCTTTACGGGTACAACCAACTATTGGTTCATACCTATTCCCGGACGAACTGTTGTCGCAGCCAGTGCGTTCCATATGAAAAAAAACATCCATTCCTGTAATTCTTCGTCTGTCGCCTCTCCTAAACCGTCCATTGTCTGCGAACAGTGGTAAGCGGTCAGGATATAAGGCTTCTTATCTTTTGCCGTATTATTAACCAGTGATCCGGAACAGATAAAGTATTGTCCTTTTATCAGCTGGATTGTATGGCACACGCCTTTTTGTTGTAATTGCCAGTCATCTCCTTCTTCACAGTTGATGTTCACCATGCAGGGGCCTGATAATTCTTCTTGGGCACTTTTCGTTCCTTTTGTTACGTAAAGATGGTTGTATCCATATCCTATGCCGCTGATCCGTAATAAAGGTTCCTCACCCGACGCAGCCGGTACGTATTCCAGTGTAATTTCATCACCGGCAATCGGTTCGGTAGCAAAATGTCCGTTTTGGGGATGGGTACGGGTTGTATAAGCACCAAGTACCTGGCTTTTATCTGCATTATAAATAAATAATTTGCCGCCTTCCGGAATGTAAAAATCGGAGTAAGACAAGATCAATGCAATAGCACCTTTTGCTTCGAGATGCAGTTGCCATACTTTTTGTCCGTCGGGTAAAGTCCCCCAATTTCCACTGTTGGATATACTCAAATCTGTTTCGATCCGTTTGGCAATCGCTAAAGGAGCACCTTGGCTTACCCGCCAAGCATCGACAACTTTAAGGTCTTCAACACTGAAGCTTACCGGGATCTGTACAGGCTGTTCCGTACTTTTCAGATTGGTCATAAACTGAAAACTCGGCGGAAGACCTCCTTCACTGATTTGTGCATGCAGAAATATCGTTGGAAAACAACAGAGACAAAGAATACCTGCTATTAACCGAATGGAATGGTAATAGTAATGATTCATCTTATTTGTAATATAATACTAGTTTTTTTGTTGCGTTAAAAATAAGAATTATTTATTTAACCACAATCATCACATACTGATTTTCCTGTATTCTCTTGTTGTCAAGGAGATCCAGCAGTTTTTGCTGTTTAGGCGAGCCGGTTCGTTCTACGTTCATACGCATTTCTGTCAGTGTACGGATCATATAAAGATAACCGTCTGTTTGTCCGTCTGGCCAGAAAGTAAGTCCGCCGTCCAGGTCGTTGACAAATCCCTGTCCTCTACGCGGAAGGACATACGTTTTACCTTCATCTTTCATATAAACAGCCTGATAACTCAGTGTCGGTTTGTACTCATATTCAAATCCCAGCCAGCTTACGAGCTTTGGACCTTTCTTTTGATACAGGCCCATGAATAAACCTTTTGAGTTTTCATATAAAGTACGCAACCATATCTTCTCATCCGTAACTTCTTGTTTTTCTGCATAGTCAGTCAGGATGCCGTATTTCCCGAGATTCAGATTGTACAAAGGTACAACAGTCTGCGGATCACGCATCTGGAATACGGTATCACAGAACGGTATCATAAAAGTCATTTGATCTTGTGCCTCATTCCAATAGGATGTCTGGAAGAATGGGATATTATCCGTTTGCGATTTGGAAAGCGTTGACTTATCCTTTAATGTGAACTTTCCGAGCGTTTCGCCTGTCAGGTTAAAAGTCAACATGCAGTTCGGAACACCGCTTGTGTCTTCATAGTGGCTCAACATATATCCGTCGGATGAGAATCCCAGTAGTTTATCTTTTCCCAGGTTGATTGTGTATTTCTTTTCCACTGTTTCAGGAAAAACATACCGGGTGATTGTCAACATCGTATCTAGTGGAGGCAGTTCAATGATTTGTGGGTCGCAAGGCTCCTGGCTTCCTCTGGTTTCCACATCTTTACCGCTCATGGCACAATACATGCGGGTTGTCTTTTTGTCATAAAACAGATTATGCCCGTTCATTTCATTATTCCATTTATAGGTCAGTGCCTTGAAACCGTATCGTTTACTTGGCCTTCCTATTTTCCGGTAATAAAGCCTCGGGTTGTTGAACGTGATGAAAGCATTGCTGTCAGGTATGGAAATAGCTTGCTTTACCGTAAAGTTACCGTCTCCGACAATATAATAATCTATTTCCGAAGCGATCTGGCTTAACTTCAATGGTTGCTTTTCGCCATCGAGGGCACTTTCCAAATCTATATGGGTAGGAGCAACAGAATAATCGACTTTCCCTTCATATTTAGGGGGAGTGATTGGACGGGTGCTCTTTCCTTCTTTTTGTTTACAGCCGCTTAGTGTACCGAGACATACAGCACAGGTGGCAATCAGAATATATAATGTTTTCATGATACCGGTTTTTTTAATTGATTGCCTCAAAAATAGGTATTATTTATTGATTTGTATTCATTAAATACGATTTTATCGTTTGTTTACGAAAAAACAGTAATAATGTTGCATACCAATGATTTAATAGCTTTATTTGTATATAGTAATCTAAATACCAATTAGTATGGATGCAAGTTCGAAACTTTTAGGCGGTTTATTAATCACTTTGGCTACTGTTTCTTGTATTACGGGGAATAAAAACAACGCCGGACGTAAGAATCTTTTGAAGGATTGTCCCGTTGTAGGCCAGTATGTTCAGGTGGGAGACAACAAGGTCTTGTCGTGTGACCAGAAGTTATTGACGGATACGATCCGTCTTCCTCTTAGTTTCTTTACAGAAGATATGGAAATCGTTAAATTGGATGGTAGGGATACGGCATTGGTTACTCAATGTGGTGTTAGTCTTTCCGATAATTATATTCTGATACATAGCGGATATCCTCCTACTGCTTTTAAACTTTTTGACAGGAAAGGAAATTATCTGACGGATGTAGGTGCTGTCGGTCAAGGTCCGGGTGAATATAACTTTGTATATGATGCCCAGATTGACGAGAAAAACGATCGTATTTATTTGATGCCCTGGCAAACGGAGAATCTGTTTGTTTATAATTTAAAAGGTGAGACGCTAGCTCCCATACCTCTTGGGATTCGTTGTCCGAAAGCCATGTTCAAAGTTGATCCGGAAAAGGGTACGTTGACGGTGGCTACATTACCTTTTCCAAAAACTCCGGCTCTTGTCTGGGTACAGGATTTAGCTGGAAATCATATTCAGGAAGTGGCCCCCGGGCATTTGGAAGTTCCCTGGACTTTTAATAATGAGATATTATGTAATTTGAATATGCCCAATGTGTTTGATGTCAATCTTTTATGTGTAGATCCGACTCGTCCAGATTCTCTATATCATTATGATATTGAGAATAACCGGTTGCGCCCGACTTTTACATTTAATCATTCAAAAACAGATCCTATCCCCTGGCATGGTTTTAATGAATGGCCCAATCATTTTGTAGGACAATTTTCAGGTCCTCCTGTTGTTCAGCAAAATGAACATGGAACAATTGCGACACCAGGCGAGACAGTTCATTATATAGTAGACAAGAATACTTGCAAGGGGGCTTACTTTAAAATATATAATGATTATTTCGGAGATCAGGAAATAGAATGGCCTAGCGGAATATTCTCGAACGGTTATTATATCCGTAATATGGAACCGGGAAATTTACTGACAGAGATTGAAACTTTATTGAAAAAGAGTGACCTTTCCAGTGATATGCGGAAAAAACTAACTGATATACAGAATATGATTGATGAAAATGATAATAATTACCTGATGATTTATCCTCTTAAAAGATAAAAGTTTATATAACTATCCTCCTGTCGGTTCCATCGAAAAAGAACCGGCAGGAGGTATAATTTATTTGACGACAATCATTACATTCTGATTGTCCGGCAGATTGCGAAGGAAGTTTTTAAGTGCTTTCTGTTTAGGGGAACCAGTTAGTTTAATGTCTTTTTTCAGTTCGCTGGCCGGACGAATCATATACATATATTCGTCTACTTGACTGTCAGGCCAGAAAGGTAAACCTTCATCCAGGTCGTTTGTCAATCCCTTTGATTTCAATGGGAGCACTTTTGTTTGTCGGCTTTTCTTCAGGAAAACCATCTGATAATCTTCGGAAGGAAATTCTTTGCTGTTTTTCTCTTTTTCTAACCAACCGGATTGTCTATGTGTACCTTCTTTGTGGATTGTTAGAAATACTCCTTTTGGATTCTCGATAAAACCGTTAATCCATGCTTTGTTTTCCAGCCCACTGCTTCTTATAGCTTTGCTAGCCGGTAGTCTGTATCTTCCTAAATGAACATAATATGCCGGAAAGATTGTTTGATGATCTTGTAAACGGTAAACTGTGTCACAGAAATTTACAACGAATGTAGGTTTGTTTTCATATAGATAAAAATTGTTGTAGCAAGTAAAACTGTAATAACTTCTTATCGGAACTACCCCTAAGGAGTCGATTCCGAAATGGAACTGACAGAGTGTGTCATTCTTTAGATTGAAAGCGGTTACTCCCTGGGTAAACGAACTTCCGGGATAATTGAAACGGCGGTAGTACATTTCCGGAGTGAAGCACTCTGCATAATCTGTCAGTAAATGACGGGTTAGGAGTGAGTCCGGATATAAATAATATCTTCTGGCAAGCACGCTGTCTAATGGAGGTAATTCTCCGATATACCAATTGGCATATCCAGTCTCCGGGTTTATTTTCTTTGTTTGTCCATACAGTTTCGTTGTAGCTTTGTCATAAAACAGGTTCTTACCTGAGATATAATCTTTCCAGTCGTTGTATTCTGTTTTCAATCCTACGCGTTTCCGCTTTTTCCCTTGCCGGTAAAGATAGAGTTTGGGTTGGTTCAGAACAATGAAACCTCCTTCAACGGCAACAACATCCGTAATCGGATATTTGTCGTCACCTACCTGGTAGTATTCGATGGTTGATGCCACTTCGCTTAGCAGGACAGGGGAGGAAGTGGAAATAGCCGATTCGACATCTATTTTTTCCGTTAGATTTGTCTTGTCATATTTGGCTGTATATTTCGGACTGGCAGGTTGATAAACGGCTTCTTCCGTTACAGAGGATATGGTTTCTTTCCCTTTTTGTTTGCATCCGGTAAACAGAATAAGGAAAACCAGCAATAGATTATATGGTAAGTTTCTTTTCATGACTCATTGTTTTAATTTAACTGATAGGTTAATATTGTTATCCTTAATAAAAAGAGTGAATAAGGCAACCGATTATCGTATATCCCAATTAATTCAATTAGTTTACCAGGAAGGTGACAGGATCCTTATTTGACAACAATCATTACATTCTGATTGTCCGGCAGATCACTGAGGAAGTTTTTAAGAGTTTCCTGTTTAGGGGAACCGGTTAGTTTAATTCCTTTTTTCAGTTCACCGGCCGGTCGGATCATGTACATATATTCATCTGTTTGACCATCGGGCCAGAAAGGCAAGCCTCCGTCCAGGTCGTTTGTCATTCCTGTAGCTGCCAGAGGCAATGCTCTGGTCTGACGTTTGTTCTTCAGATAAACCATCAGATAATCTTCGGATGGAAAATCCTGATTCTGCTTGTCTTTGTTGTCCAGCCATCCGGATTTGTTACTTTTACCCTCCCTGTGAACTTTCAGGAATACGGCTTGCGAATTTTCCCGTAAATTATCCACCCATGCTTTATTACGCTTATCTCCTCTATTAATCACATAGGTTGCCGGTGCCTTGTATTTGCCTAAATGGATGGCATAGACCGGAGCAATGGTCTGCTGATCCAGCAGTCGGTAAACCGTATCGCAATAGGTCGCTGAAAATGTCGGTTTGTTATCATACAGATATGATGTATGGAAGAGTGTGAAATTGTAAAAGTTATCGCTTTTAATAGTACCAATGGAATCGATCCCGAAATAAAAATGGCAGAGAGTATCGCCCTTTAAATTGAAAGTGTTAACTCCATAGTCAAATCCGGTCCCAGGGTAAAAGAAGCGGCCGACAGACATTTCCGGAGTGAATATCTCTACCCAGTTTTTCAGAAGACGGCGGTTTGGCAATGAGTCCGGATACAGATAATGCACCCTGGCCAGGACACTGTCCAACGGAGGAAGTTCTCCTATATATTTGGTTGAATATCCGGTTTCCTGATTCAGTTTCTTTAATTGTACGTATAACCGGGTAGTCTTTTTATCATAAAACAGGTTATTACCCGATTCATTGTCCCGCCAATTACTATATTCTGTTTTCAATCCGACCCGTTTCCGTTTTTTCCCTTGCCGGTAAAGGTATAGTTTCGGCTTGTTGAGGGCAATGAAACCACCCTCAACAGCAACAACTTCGGTCACTGGATATTTATCGTCGCCTACCTGATAATATTCGATGGTCGATGCCACTTCACTTAACCGGACAGGAGATGATGTGGAAATAGCTGATTCGACATCTATTTTAGCTGTAGGTGTTGAATGGTCATACCTGGCTGTATATTTCGGACTGGCAGGCTGGTAAGCAGTTTCTTCAGTAGTAGAGGATTCTGTTTCATTTTTTTGCTTACAACCGGATACAAGTATCAAAAGAGCAAAAAACAAGCAATATGAGATGTTCTTTATCATAATTATTTCTTTTTATTTCTTCAGGCGACCCAGAGGAATATAGTTGTTATCATTTTTGTTCATTATACCCGCCATCTAATGTTTTAATTTGGCTAAAATGATGATATTATTATCATTTTCATGTATTGACTCTGCCAATGTAGTCAATTCTGCTTTTTCTTCTTCTGTTAATTTGTTAGACTTTAGAGCATTTTCTAACGTGCTTTTCAGGTTAGCCGGTTCTATATTCTGGATAAAGTAGCCATTATAAAAAGAGAAAATAGGCCAGCCGATTTCCGTGTATCCCAGATAATTATTATATAATCGGAAAAAAGCTCCTTTTCCAGTTCTTTTGTCTACAATATAATAGCTGGGAGATGATGATACAAATGAAGTAGCTGATACTTGCTTCGGATAGGAAGCCTCTCCTATATAATGGTTCGGAAGTTCGATATAGCCGTGCCAGGGGATCGGGTCTTCACTGAAATTCATGGTGAAGGTTGGAGACAGGCGGTTATTGCGGTAATCGTAGCGGTAAAGGCTGTCGACGCGTGTTGGTACGATGCAGAGGATATTTACGTCAAAAATACCCGGTACATTATTATATGTACAGACCTCATTACTGTAATCTTGCGGTGCAGCGAGATGGCCGGGTTCGATATAATCTTTCCTGTTCCCGTGAAAATCCTGTGTCCATGCTACTGCCGGCATGTCGGGGAATGGAAGTAGAACAACTGCAACCGTCGAATCCTGAAGGTCTACATGGAAAGTGCCTTTGGGAGCCCGCAGACAAAGTGGTATTGTAGGTTGGGGATTACCCTTCAGGTCATAGACCAGTATTTGGGCACTTTGCCAGGGCAATATATAAATTCGGTCGTTTTCTTCGTCTATATTAGCGTCATAAACATTCAGGTATTCGTTGGGGCCTTGTCCGTATGATCCGATCGTTGTCAGGAAGTTTCCTTTCCGGTCGAAGAGTTTGAAAGGATTTTGTTTGTTGTTCCATGCTAATAAATAATTATCGGAAACGATTACGCGTCCTTCGCTGATCAGCGCTTCATCCCGGTTGTCCAGATGAATGATCTCTGGTTTTTCCGTAAGATAAGTGAGTAGAAGGTGTATGGAGTCGGTCAGTAATTTCTGATCGCATGAAAGAACCTGGTCATCCCCCACCTGTACAAAAGTACCGACAACGGGTGAGTCTTCCAATCCGTTATTGAATGATGATTTATTGCCACTTTGACACGAGACTATCAATAGTAAGCAAAGTAAACCAGTAATAAGATTTCCTACCTTCTTCATAATGTTGCTGTTTTAGAATGATGTTTGATGCAAATATATCCTTAAATGTTGATAACAGACTAGAAAGTCAGTTGACATTTTAGATAATACTGAAAGGAGTAATGGGTAGATATATAGATGTTTACTATCTGATCGTAGTAAAAATGAATTGACATTTCCTCTTTAGCAGTTTAGAACGCATTCAAAAGATCATCCAGAGACAGGTTATCATCCTCAACTCCGAACTTCTCCCGTTTCATACGTGCTTTCTTTTGGCTGATGGCCGAAGGAGTGATATAATAGATGGAGGCAAGGTCTTTCGTGCTGATCCCGCTTTTCAACAGGCAACAGAAGGCGATGTCTTTTGTACGGAGTAACGGATAAGTATTTTTTAGTCGTTCGGCAAAGCCGGACCAGATATTATTCACAGTTTCGATCAATTCGTCTATCTCTTCCGATGTTAACCTCGATTTGTTATCATCTGTGTTTTCTTTTGCTTTTCCGGAAAGGGAAGGAATCTTTTGGGATGCGGACAGACGGCGGAACAACTGTTCACGTAAAGCCGTAGCTCTTTCACGTAAGGATATCAATTCCCGTTCTTTCTCTAATTGGGCGACCTGGTTTTTTAGTTCCTGTTCTTTTAATTGTTGTTCGCCGATGATTTTCTTTTTCCGGAGACGGTTGTAGACAATATACCAAAGGGTACAGGCTGTAATCAATATCAGACATAATGAAAGGAGGTAGATATCTTGTTGCTTCTTTTTGAGTTTTAATTGGTTGTTTTCATTTTTGAGCAGTTCTTCCTGATATCGTTGTGTCATTATCTGTGATTCGGCATCACCGGATATGTTGCTGAAACTTCCTTCATAGTTTTTCCAGGCGTAGTATATTTGTTCGTCTGTTTTGTTTTTTTCATATAGCCGGGCCAATAGTTGATAGGCACGGGTTGCAACATAGGTGTTTGTGCTTTGTATTGCTTTCTGTAGGTAAACCCTTGCCGAATCGGTTTCGCCGGATGCAATGTATATTTGGGCTTGAGTAAGCATATGATATGGATAACTAGTCCGGGTGTTACATAAACTCTGACTTGCTTTCAATGCTTCCGTTGCGTTTCTAATATTTCCCTTTTCTTTTTCAATTTCGCTTATTTTTTGATAGAAAAAGGCTGTTTGTTCCCTTGATTCGATTTCCAGTGATTTCCGGATGGCTTTTTGGTAGTAGATGATTGCACTGTCGGTTTGTTCTGAATATCGATATGCCTGTCCGATTTCTGCTAATACTTCTGCCTGGTAAGCGGCAGGGATAAAGGCACTGTCTTGTAATGACAGTCTATGCTGCTGCAATGCCTGTTTTGCGTTGCCTTTGTACAGAAGGGCAAAACCGCTGTATTCGTATAATCTGGTTCGTACTACAGGATTTGTTGCAAACGGAATACCCAGGGTAAAGAAGGAGTCAGCCCGCATATAGTTCGCCGTTTGCATATTGATAAACCCACTCCAGAAACAAGCATTAGAGGTTTTGGCTGAATCATTGTTGGCAATGAAAATATCAATAGCTTTTGTGAGCAGGGAATCTGTCCGTATGGCCTGACCTTTGCGGAGTCCAGCAATAGTCTGAAACAGATCGTATTTCGCTTTAGGATAATCGGCCAGCTGGTCAGGGTTCTTTATCTTCTCCAGAAATATTAATGTACTGTCCGGCTTTTTGTCCAGATAATTTTCAGCCTGTTCCAACCAATACTCTGTTTGTCCGCCCGTACAGGCCGACAAACAGAGTATAGATTGTATAATTAGTAGCCAAAAAGTATTTTTCATGGAGATACCGGTTATTTGAAGCAAATGTAATGCTTTTAGTATCCCAATTCAAATTCCTGATCGACTGCCGGAACTCCTTCGTCCATCCATTTGGGCATTGGTTGCTTGTTCAGGTAATGCTGGAAGAACTGATACATACGTTTCTGGAAATCTATCCGGTTTGCCAGACGCATCGGCCAATGAACTTCTCCGGTATAATTGAGTAGCCACACCGGTTTCTGTAAACGTTTGAGTGCTACAAAATATTCTATTCCCTGATACCAGGGTACATGACCATCGTTGTCGTTATGCATGATCAGGATGGGAGTTTCTACTTTATCCATGGTAAACAACGGAGAGTTTTCCATATATTGCAATGGAGAGTCCCATAAAGTTCCGCCGATACGGCTTTGTCCGTGTTCATATTGGAAAGAACGGTTCAGTCCTGATCCCCAACGGATTCCTCCGTAGGCACTGAACATATTGACGACCGGAGCTCCCGATTCGATAGCGGCAAACAGGTTTGTCCGGGTAGCAAGATAAGCAACCTGATATCCGCCCCAGCTGTGACCTTGTGCACCGATCGCTTTTTCATTTATGTATCCTTTGGCTATTAATGAGGTAATACCCGGCATGACACAGTTGAAACAACTTTCTCCGGGATAACCGTCTACATAACGTACATCCGGATTGAAAATGATATAACCATTGCTGGTATAGAAATGATAATCAATCGTGGAACGATGCGGTTCCGGCATATGGTAAGCATAAAGCGTTTCTGAATTACGTTCGTAGAAGTTTACGATTACCGGATATTTTTTGTTCGGATCGAAGTTCTCCGGTTTATAGACAACTCCTTCCAAAGGTGTTCCGTCCAGGGAAATCCAAGAGACGAGCTCGGCTGTACCCCAATTCAGATTTGCTTGTTGTTCTTCTCCGTGGGTAAGCTGGATGGACTTTTTGAAACTAAGGTCAGAAAGCCTTATATCCGGATATTGCTCAAATGTTTCGGAGGTATAGATCACTGCATCCGAATATTTCGCTTTGACGGGTGTTTTCAGCATGAAGTTTCCGGTCAGCAGGGCTTTCGGTGCTTTGGGGGCAGAGAGATGGGCACTGTAATATCCGGAACCTTTTGTCTTTTCATTGAACACTTGTAATAACTGTGACTTTGTTATATCAATGAATTTTTCTTCTTTATCTAATCTGATCAATCGATATGAAAGTTGTTCCTTTCGTCCGTTTACTGTCAGGTTTACAGGAGCTACTTCTGCTGTAGGATCGAATTTCCAGATATCATAACGGTCGTATATCAGGAGGTTGCGGTCATCAGCTGTCCATCCGGCCAGACCGTGAGGTGACGGATAGTCCGGGACGTCATTGTCTTCATCCCAGGCGGCAAAGGTTGCGGGAGTTGTCAGACGGTATTCTTTTCCGTTTGCCAGGGAATAGGTATACCAGGAACTGTCTTGTGCACAATACCAATAAGCATATGTCCCTTTGGGGGCAAGTTGCATATTGCTGTTGCTTGCTTTTTTTATTTGCCGGCGTTCTCCGGTTTGAAGATTAACTGTATAGATATCATAACGGCTTCTGCCTTCCCACATCTGTTCCGTTGCATAGGGTTGGTTTGTCGATAACAGGGCGATCGGTGCATTACCTTCATCGGCAGTGATCAAATGAGGGATTTCCTTGTCTGCTAGTTGGAAGAGGGTGTTGCCGGAAATATTATAAACGGCAGTGTAAGTTTTTTTCAGGTCTTTTTCTTTATTATATACTTGTTGAGTATATTGTACACCCTCATCCCATTTCCAGATTTGTACGTCGGGACGATTTTCTGCCAGTACGGTAGTATCTTTTTGCATGGGAGCCGGTGCTGTTCCGAAGAAAATACGTTCAGAGTTCTCTGAAAAACGGATGTCACCGTTTTCGCTGATCACCCAGCCTTTGGGTATGAAGTTTTGTCCCTTATCAGCAACGATGCGGGCTCGGGTATTATTTTCTGCCAGATAAAGTGAAAATTGCGTATTGGTTGAGTCTTTATCCGGACAATACAGGAATGCTATTTTATCACCTGTTTTATTGAATGTTGCTTTTTTAATTACACCTTTACCTTCAAAAATAACGGTATGCCCTTTCTCCGGGGTAAATGTGGATAGGGTGGAATCTGTCGTATAATATAGAATGTTTTCTTTTTTAGCGAAGCCGAACTCCTTGACATCGGCAAACCGTACCTCTTTTGCTCCGTCCAGCGAACGCACATGGAATACAGTATCTGATTTACTCTCTCTTTTATAAGCAATCCAGTCTGCACTCTCAGAAAGTTTATATGATTTCAGGGAGTCTATCGTTTCTTTTTTGTCTGAGAGATTGAAGATGACGAGTTCATCCAACGGCATATCTTCTTTTTTGGTCTTTTTCAGTTTCAGGGCTTCTACTTTTTCAAGTTCCGGCTTCCTGGTAACCAGCAGGTAACCGGAAGATGCAGAAAATTCTGCCTGTGCAGCCGGAAGAAAAGAAGCTGTCATTTCTCCTTTGGCATTGTACACGAAAATACTGGCATCTCCCCACCAGGGTTCCATCTTACAGGCTACCCATTTCCCGTCGTGGGAGATTTTTTGTTCCGTAATACGTTTCCAGCTAACCATTTCATCGAATGTCATCGCTTTTTTTACTTCCTGTGCGGAAGCACTGCAATAAACACTCAGACAAATAAAAAGTACCCATTGTTTGAAATATTTCATGCCAACCATTATATATGTTATGTTTGTGAATGCAATATTACGACTTTTTGATTTTACCGCAAAAAAAAGCGGAGACCATTACCTGATCTCCGCCCTTATAAATAGTATATTCCGGATTTTCTTATTTAGCCAGTTCTTTATCGATCATCTCTTTCATCTTGTCCACTCCCATGAAACCGACCTGGAAGTGAACCGGAGTACCGTCTTTCGCCACTACCATGTAAGAAGGGACACCATTGATACCGAATTTCTTTCCCCAGTATTCCCATTGTTCGGCAGTAACACGATAGTGTTCACCCTTGATGTCCGGGATCATTTGTTCCCAGGTCCCTTTCGGAGAGTTTTCGGCTGCCAGGTAGAGGAATACGACGTCTTTTCCTTCGTATTCTTTCTTTACCGGTTCTGTCTCTTTCATTGCCATCCGGCAGGGACCGCACCAGGTTGCCCAAAAGTCAACGAAGACAACTTTGCCGCGGTAAGGTGTTGTAATTGCATTGAATAATTCTTCGGATGGGATATCCGCAATGTTCACACGGTTGACGGTATAGCCGGATTTCTTTTTGTTTTCCTCTATTGTCAGTTTCAGTTTCTCATTCATTTTGATAAGTTCCTCTTTGAGTGCCGGATTCAATGTATTGGTCTTTGCCAACTCTTGTTCGTCTAAAGGACGGAACTCGCTGATAGAAGCTGCCAGTTTTTGTGCGGCTAACATATCGAAAAGAAGTCCTTTATCGGTTCCCATAATCCGGGCAATATCAGCTGTATTGTCTGGGAATTTTTCGTCTTTCTCTAGTTTGATATCTTTTCCGGTAAAGTTGGTAAACTGAAGGCCTCTTAACAAATAAGCCGCATTACCATTATAAATAAAGTAGGGATCATTGGATAACAGTTCCGGCAAGAAATTGAAATAATCCTGGGTTGCAATTGGCTTTACATAGTTGACCAGAACAGAATCTTTGGGGATTTTGTTCGTTTGCCGGTAAGCATATTCAATTGCTCTGTAACCAAGTAATTGATCAGCCAGTTCATGCTTTAGTTTCATGGCAATCAATTGACGATGTGCATCGCTGATTCCTGTCAGTTGATTTAGCTGATCGACGGCTTTCTGATATTTTTCTGTCCAATATGTTTTATATTGATCAACCGTCATTGTACTGATGTCTTTCATCATCTGATCATATTCTTCCTGACTTCTGACACTGAATGAAGGTTCTTCAACCGGATTATTGGCGAGGTCGTTGTTTATATCAGCCAATGCTCCGGTGAAATAGAACTTGTTTCCTAATGAAGGCTTGGAAGATTGTATCTTGGATTGTGCACGACAAATTTCCGGCATATTAATTTCGACAGAAGTTGTTTCTCCCGGTTTTATATAGAAACGGGTATGAACAACTGAGTTTCCGGATAATACTACACTTGAAATATGTAATAAAGGAATTTCCAGTTTAAAACTTCCATCGGGCTTAACATTTATGGTGTTCTGGTCTGCACCGGCTGTAAGAATATTGAATACCCATATAGGCAGTTCTTCATCCATCCCCGGTTTGTAGCCAATAAATTTACCGTTTAGTGTGGCAATACCTGATTTCAGTTCCGGCTTTTCCAGGACAGGCGCTTTCTCCGGTTTCTTTACGTTGGGAAAGTCTACTGTGGGTGTCTTTCCATCCAATCGTATACCCCAGATCTTGAAAGCTCCTTTGTCGTTACCTTCGATAAAATCGATTGTCTTTGTATCCTTCGGAAGGGGAGGGAAAATCAAACGGAAAGAGGCCGTACCTGATTCCGGCATCCAAAATTCCTCATTAAGCTTAATACCATCGCCGGCTTTGATCCGGTAACTTTTACCATTGGCTTCCAACGTCGTTTCATCAACGATCTTGATCCAATATTGGGGTCGGTAATAAGCGTCGACATACATGATGGTGGCTGTGTCGTTCAGAATAATTTTCTGAAATTCGAGCGTATTGGTGTTGCGTACTTCAAAAGCCGGTTGCTCCACTACGCGATCCTGAGCGTGCAAACTTGTGCAACAGAGGAATAGAGTGAGTAAACTGATAATGTGTTTCATACCTTTATTAATTTAGATTGTTAGTCTTTTATAAAACTCTTGAGTTCTTCCAGAAGAGCGTCTTCCCTATATCCTTCTTTGATTTTCAGGATAAGACCTTCCGGCGATATATAAACAAATGTAGGAAGAGATTTTAGTCCGTAGTGTGCTGCTATGCCACTCGAACCTAATCCATCAGACAATTGAAGCCAGTAATTGCTAACGGGACTTTTAGCAACTTCTTCTTTCCAGACGGAAACAGGATCTACAGATACACTGATTACGATCACTTTTCCTTTGTATTGTTCTGCTATTTTTTCTAGTTCAGGTAACGCTGCGACACAGGGACCGCAAGCCCGGCTCCAGAAATCAAGAAGAATATAACTTCCTCGGTAATCGGAGAGGTGGTGGATTTTGCCTTCAACATCTTTTAATTCGGCATCATAGATTTTGTCTCCGGTCTTTACTGTTGATGAAATAGATAACAAGGATATTATTTCCTGTCCCAATTGAGATTGTTTTTGCTCATCAGTCAGTTTGCTATATACAGTAATAATGAAAGTCCGGACTTTAGACCTTTCAGTCTCTTTTAAATTGTTCAGTCCTGCCAGGCTCATGGAGTTGTCCGACATCGAAACCAGTTTGTTAAACTTTCCTTCTTTATAACATTTGGCTGCATTTCTTAATTCTTCCAGTCCTGCAAGTGTTATGGGATTTTTCAACATTAGTTGTAATTCTTTGTATAGGATGACTTCATCATGGATACTATTTATCTTTAGGCGCAATGAATCGAACTGCTGCCGGGGATTCGGATTTTTGCCATCGGCATTAGTCAGTATTTTCATGGCTTCGGCTGTCAAATCATGAATTTGCATTGCCTCTTTTTGAGTCGCTTCTCTGAAACGGTTTAATTCTATCTGTTCCGGGATTGGAATATCGCTTTCTGTCTTCCAGGTTTGTACATAAGGAGCTTTTCCGGTAATTTTAATGTTAGCTCCTGGTTTTACCCAAAACTGATAGCCGGTGCGGTTAACAGTGAGAAACATTTTGGTAATAGTGTCGACCTCCCTGGTAATTTTGAATTTACCATTTGTCATTGTAAAAAAGTCATCGCCCTGCATTCTGGCTGTATTTCCTTTCATTTCCGCACAACTGAGAGTAATACTGTCTGGCATATTCTGGATATCACCTTCGATTGTACATGTTTTTTGTCCATAAGCGGAAGAAACGGTTAAAAAGATTCCAAATAATAATAGACCTAGTGCTTTCATGGATAATTTGATTTGTAGTTAATGCCGGCAATGTACAAGTTTATTTGGATTTGATATACTGGGAAGTACGAATATTTCGTAGACTACAACATCTATTAACATGTTGCAGTCTACTCTTTGACTTTTGTAACATTTGTAATTAGATTACCGTCTCCGTTACCACCTGTCCGTCGAACAGGTTGATGATGCGTGAAGCATAGCCGGCATCATGCTGGCTGTGGGTTACCATGACGATGGTTGTTCCTTCCTTATTTAGTTCGTTGAGCAGGTTCATTACTTCCTGGCCGTTTTTACTGTCCAGGTTACCGGTTGGCTCATCGGCAAGGATTAGTTTGGGGTTGGCTACCACGGCACGGGCTATGGCAACGCGCTGTTGCTGACCTCCGGATAACTGTTGAGGGAAATGTTTTTCACGATGGACGATTGCCATACGTTCCATGGCCTCTTTCACTTTCTGTTTGCGTTCGGAAGCCGAAACACCCATATAAAGTAGGGGAAGTTCTATATTTTCATATACGTTCAATTCGTCGATCAGGTTGAAACTCTGGAATACGAAGCCGATAATCCCTTTACGTAATTTTGTACGTTGTGCTTCCGTATATTTGGAAACCTCTATCCCGTTCAGGTAATATTCGCCGGAAGTCGGGTTGTCCAGTAATCCCAGGATATTCAGCAGCGTAGACTTACCGCAACCGGAAGGTCCCATTATCGCTACAAACTCTCCCTCTTTAACTTCAATATTCACCTTGTTCAAGGCCCAAGTTTCAACTTCCTCTGTACGGAAGATTTTTTCTAATGCTACTGTCTTAATCATGAGTATAAGAATTTTAATTTACTAATGAAAGAACAAAAGCTGTGCCAATATTGTAAGTGTTTGATTTATATTGTATTGAAGTTTTGGACTCTCTTCGGCGTTGTGCATATCCGCACGGATATAGTTCGGAAACGCACTTTTAGGGAACAAGTTGTTTACAAAATATCTTCATACAGGTTATATAATCTTTTCCTGAGAAACAAGACTGCATATCTTTTCCTGGAAATCAATGTATTGACCGGTATGCCGGTCGATTCTGAAATCTCCTTGAACGGAATGCCTTCCAGTTCCGTCAGTTCAAAGACGGCCCGTTGTTCGTCCGGCAGTTCCAGTAATGCGTGTTCCAACTCTTCCCAGACGGTAGAACGGATATAATCCATTTCCGGCGACTGGTCTTCGTCGGGCATGAGTTCCGCCAGTTCTTTCAGGAAAGTGCCGTCTTCTTCGCTGGCAGAGAGATAGGGCATTTCTTCTTCCCGGTGTTTGCGGCTGCGGTCGATGATCTGACTGCGGGCCACAGAATATAACCAGGCGGCGATCTGTTCGATCGGACTGTCCTCCTGGTCATATTTCATGAACTGGTAGAATACGTTTTGCAGGATATCTTCACTGTCTTCTTTGGAGGACACACGCCTGGAGATAAAACCTTTCAGCTGTGCCTGGTATTTCCGGAAGATATCCGCAACCCGTGTGTTCTGCTCCGAAGCGGAGCGGTTTTGAACTATTTCTTTCATTGGGCATTATCACCTGAAGATGGCTCCTGTGTATTAAATCTGCCATTGCGGAAATCAGCCATATGTCTGCGGATATGTTCCCGGCGCTCTTCCCAGGGCATATTTTTCATCTGCTCGTGGAAGCGGTTATGCTCTTCCCGGTTACCGAAGAAAAAGCCTCCGGGATGATGACCGAAAGGACCGAAATGTCCAAACCCTCTGAACCTTCCGAATAACAGCCGGCAAAGAACCATCAAACCAAGCGCCTGCCAGTAGTTAATGACCGACCAGCCGATAACGGCCGGTATCAGCCAGTTCCACAGATACATAACTCCCAGGCTGGCCAGTGCAAACAGCCCTATAAAAAATAAAAAGATGAACGCTCCTCTGAATACTCCCGGATTTCTCATTGTTATTTAATTTAATATGTTTATTACTCTGTTATTAATTCAATTGCATGGGTTTTGCAGACATCGACACAGTTACCGCAGCCTACACAGCTTTCGGGATTGACCACCGTTGCATAGCTGCAACTACCGTTATTCACCATTTTCAAAACCTCTCTCCGGCATCTCTTCACACACTGTCCGCATCCACTACACTCATAAGCAAAGACTTGTAAAGATATGACTTCTTTTCTCTTTCTTCCGAACATTTTTCGTTTCCGTTTTAATAATTAAAAATCTATTAGTAAGACATGCCTTCTATTGTTGTAGACGATTGAGCCGGAAGAATATTTTAAATAGAAATATTTTTTTGATGTATATCCTGCATTAGTCAGTATATTTGTGCCGTTCAAAAGTAAAAAGTGATGAGCAATGTAAATAATGTATACTGGTTTATTTTCTTCAACAACCAGTTACTGCTTCAGAAAAAAGGTGAAACATATACAATCCCTTATAGTATCAATCCTCCTGTGCCGGTTAAGAATGTGCTGGAAGTCAGTTTATTGGAGGATATGCCGGCTTGTACGGCCTCTGTGGATACACCGCTGGAAGAAACGGCTGAATACCTTCCGATGGGTTTGCGGGCATCCTACGATTACCTCGATCCTATCTTACATAAAATAGCCGGAAAAGCGTATGAGTTGATTTATTGGGACCAGCATAGCCGCTTTTGTCCTTCATGCGGAACGAAAACTGTCATGCAGACAACTATCTCCAAACAGTGTCCAAACTGTAAATATGAAATCTATCCGGTAGTCTCTCCGGCGATATTGGTACTGATCCGCAAAGGAGATGCTATACTGCTGGTCCATGCTCGGAATTTCAGAGGTTCTTTCTATGGTCTGGTTGCCGGTTTCCTTGAAACGGGAGAAACACTGGAAGAATGTGTAAGACGGGAAGTTATGGAGGAGACAGGATTGGAAATTAATAATATTACCTATTTCGGGAATCAGCCCTGGCCTTATCCGAGTAACCTGATGGTCGGGTTTATAGCCGATTATGTAAGCGGCACGATCCGTTTACAGGATGAGGAATTGAGCGAAGGCGCTTTCTTCACTAAAGACAATCTGCCAGAGTTACCTCGTAAACTCAGCCTTGCGCGGAAGATGATCGACTGGTGGCTGGAACAGTAAAGTGTAAGATCGTATAACGGCATAATATGCTTATTGAGCATTATCATATTCATATTGTGCCGTGAAGTTTGATCTTGAACTGTATAATACCAGTTCGCTCGATTCGGATCGGATAAGGTTATAATTGCTATCGTATGTATTGATCACTTTTCTCAGGGCTTCGCCGGTCGGGGAGAAAGTCACTGAACGGGTATTCAATCCGTCGATAAAAGAATGCTGTGTATAGTTGATTAACTGGTTGTTTGCCATATAATGACATTCCAGTATCAGTTTGCCGACCTTATCATACGAGTGGGTCGTATAGTTTTCCAATACTCCCGAAGTCCCGTAATGCTCTTTCCGGTCAAGCATATTGTTTTTGTATTTATATAATGTATACTCCGACTGGGATATCACCGGATAATGGGTGATTTTTTTCTCTAACTTGCCATCATTCGAATAGATATATACCTGTGTCTGAAGATTGATAAATCCTGTAGAGGTATTTTTGTTCGCATTAAAATTGTTGGTCATGACCAACTGCTTATCTACGTTATATTGATAAACATTGTAACCGAGAGTATCGGTAATTGCTTCCCCTTCAAACAGGCAGTTAGAAATCCTGGATAATTGACCCTCGTCATTATATTCGTAAATCTTGCCGGAATAAGCGGAGTTGCTGGCGGGCGAAATCATCCGTTTTAACCGGGCATTGTTAAGCGACAATCTTTGGGGAACATCGTCATTTACGAATGCCACTTCCGGATTCTCGTTGACCGGAAGTTTGTCGAGATCGGAAGAGTCGCAACTGGTGATCCCGCTTATGAAAAACAGGAGGCAGACCAGTAAAGTCCATATATGTGTAGTTGCGATCGTCATTGAGGGGATGGTTTATATTTATTGGGTATCTAATGCATCGAGCCATATATCCAGGCATAATTGAGGATAGAGATAGAAACTTTCCTCCAAAGTGCCGGTTGCTCTCATCTGTTCCGCAATCTGATCGGCAATAGCCGGTTTGGATGATACGAGAATGTCACTGATGATGTTAGAGAAAAAGCTCAGTCTGCTTTTCAGGAATTTATCCATCAACAGATAATAGATATGGGGTGAGGAAGAAAGGAGAAAGTTTTTAAAATCCTTATATTCTTCCGTTTCCATATAAGTGTACGGAGAAGTTATGTGATCCATTTCATCACATTTCTCCTGGAATAAGTCGAATTTCTCCTTAAATGTTCTTCTCTCGGATTTGGAGGATAATTTCATCCCCTGGTTAATCCTCAACCGCAGGTCGGGAGTTACCTTATACACATCCGGCTCCTGGAAGTCTTCGCTGTCACAGGAGGTGAAGAATAGTAGGGCCAATGAGGCAAGCAAAAGTGCCAGTATCTGTAATTTAGTCATAATTGTCCGTCTTTTTTTATATTATTTCTTAACTTTAAGACGCAATATTTCAAGGAAATGCTGCATCTTATCCGATTAATTTATTAATAGTCTTTAATTATAAAACGGACAAATTATGAAATACTGCATGACAAATAAAAAAAATTACACTTTAATACTGCGGATCACAGTTTGTTCGGTTTCGGCAAAGAGTTCGGCGAAGGGCTTAGCCTTCACTGGAATAGGGTCGTGGATGATGAGTTCGATACGGTTGCCGATTCCCAAAGGAAAGGAACCCCATTTGGTCATCTTCCATGAGTTGTTGATCGTGACCGGTACCATGTAGGCCGACGGTGCATATTTACAGAGGATTTTCAATCCGTTTTCAGCAAAAGGACGGGGCTTGCCTGTTTTGCTTCGTGTCCCTTCCGGGAAAATTACTGCCGAGCGTTTGTTTGTTTCAATATATTCGGCCATTACACGGATGGCGGTCAATGCCTGTTTCGGATCCTTCCGGTCGATAAGGACGGAGCCGCCGTGGTTGAGGTTGTACGAAATACTGGGAATACCTTTGCCCAGTTCGATTTTACTGATAAACTTGGGATGAACTTTGCGCATGAACCAGCAGATAGAGGTTATATCGTAGAGGCTCTGATGGTTCGAAGCAATGATCAGGGGCGAGTCGGTCGGGAGTTTCTCCAGCCCGCTTATTTTGTATCTTGTTCCCAGAATATAGGTGTTGAAAACCAGGAAAAAACTCAAGACATCCACGCTCTTTTTATGTGCTTTGTAACCGAACAGGTTAAAGCATATCCACTGTACTACATGGAAGAACACCAGTGTAATCCCAAATAACAAATAATAGATGACTGAAAGCGGATACGAAATGATTTTTTCCATTTTATCCTTGTAAATTGTATATTTATAAATTTGACTTTACCTTTGTTAATAGGGTAACAAAAGTATAAAAAAATATTCTACTACTGTGATTACGGATAATTATTATAATATTTCTGAGTCCGCCAGCGTTGCGCATTTTTCCTTTTATGGCGTGCACTGGGCATAAAAACCTGTTGTAACATATCGTCGAACGAGATGCCGGACGGCTTTCGGGCTTCGGCACGGATTCCCGATGAGACCTGGAAAGATCCCAGCATTTTCACTTTGGGTAACGGTTTATTCATTCCGTATAACATGAATACGGCGGGAGGAAGGTCTTTCGGGTCCACTTTACGGTTTGGGTTATAGTCGGTATCTTTGGGACGTACGTATTCCGTGAAATCTTTTTGTATGGATTGTGCTGGGGATAGCTCGGGTGCCATGATCATATTTGAAGCCGGTTCTTCCGTATTGATCAGCGTACCTGACCGGATAGCTTTCAACGCTTCGGGATTCAGTTCCAGCTTCTCCTTGCCGGAGAGTATATTCCGGAGCCATACCGAGTCCTTTTCTGTCCATTGGGCATATAGGTATCCCGTATTGCTCAGGCAGATTAATAGTAATGTAATTATTCGTTTACTCATCTAAAAAGTTCAACTTCCCGTACATATTCTATTTATTGAAATGTTCGGGAAGTCGAAATACTGCATCGTATTTGGGTTTATTTAGTTTCGATGACTTCTTTTACCTTTGCTTTCATTGCATCGCCACGTAGGTCACGGGAGATAATCGTACCGTCGGGACCAAAAAGAATGATATGCGGAATGCCGTTGATACCATATAGTTTGGTCGGTTTATCACCGGCGTTCAGAATCTGCGGCCAGGTGATTTTAAGTTCTTCTATTGCCTTTTGGGTATTTTCTGGATTGTCCCATACGGCTACGCCCAACACTTCAAGGCCTTTGTTTTTATATTGATTGTAGATTTCTGCCAATACCGGAGTTTCGGCACGGCACGGTCCGCACCAGCTTGCCCAGAAATCAACCAGTGTATATTTGCCTTTTCCTACATAGTCGGACAGGGATACTTTGTTACCGTCTTTCGTTTCGATGGTGAAATCGACGAACGGTTTTCCTTCGGCTGTCTGTTCCAAAGCGTTGAAACGTTGTATCGTTTCCTGCATATTCGGTGTGTTGCGTACTACTTCGCTCAGTTGAGGGAGTTTCGCTTTTATCTCGTCCGGCGAAAGATAGCCGTCCATATAATTCAGTGCGATAGCACCGATCGGGTTATCCAGGTTTCTGTTGAAGAAACCGTCGAGCATTGACAGGTAAGCGGGTTTCCATTCATTCTGGAAAAAGTTCTTTTGTAATTCCATGCGTTCGGCTTTATCCTCTGTCTGTTTTATGAATTCCTGTCGTTTGGCATCGATCAGGGCAGACATACTGTCTTGTGCTGCAAAGAAGCGGGCAATCTCATTGTTCAGAGGGCTTCCCGACGGAGTTACCGGTTTGCTGAGGTCGAGATTGATTGTCCCGTTTTCAAGAATGAAATTGACATAATATTCACGGCTGGCATCGATACGGCAGTAAGCTGCGGTGTCCATTTTACCGGTAAAGGTGAACGTATTTCCTGTTACAACAGTGCTGTCTACATAGACGTTATTGTTGTTACGGTTATAGATATAGATCATTTTTCCGTCCAGCGAGTTGTCGGGGATAGTACCGTTTATGGTATAAGTCGCAGCTGGCTTTTCCGAACAGGCGGTAAAAACCAGTAGTCCGGTTAACAAAGTGAGTAAAAAGTTTGTTTTCATATGCTTGATAATTAAAAATATACGTACTCCGGTTAAATGGATATACGAAAGTAGGAAAGATTCTTTTATATCCGGCATAATTCCCCCGGTATAATCCAAATATTAATTCTTTTTGGGAAGTGTAGGTTGTAATAGTAATCTTATTCGATCCATCCTTTAAAATGCGGTCAAATCTTGACAGTCGCTGTTTGGGGCCTTAGAGACCGGTTGCCGGGCTTTAGTAAGATGAGAATAGTTTCACCCTAATGAAACAGTTGTTTCTTCATAGTGAAACAAGTGTTTCATTAGGGTGAAACACTTGTTGCCTACCTATGAACGTTTACTCAGCCTTGATAACGTCTGCCGGATTGATACGGGCCGTACGTAGTATCTTAACCAGGATAACGACGGCTGTAAAGATCGTAATGACAAAGAAGATGCCGAGCCAGAATAACGGATTGTTATAGTTGAAACGGATAATCCAGTTTTTAAGCATTTCATCCGTGATCATCCACATAAGAGGGAAAACAAACAATGTCGCGATCAGTAGCAACCCAAGGTAGAACTTCATGAACAGGTACGAGATGTTTTTCAATGACGCTCCATTGATTTTGCGGATGGCAACTTCTTTCTGCCTACGTTCCGTGTCTTGCGAAATAGCTGCGTAAATACCTAACAAGGTTATTATCAGACAAACAGTAGCAAAAAAAGTAAACACATTGCGGAGCATACGTTCTGTCGTTTGTATTCGGGTACATTCATCTTTTAAAGTATGTATTTCCGGCTGTATGCTTTCCGGGAGAAATTCTTTGACTGTTTGTTCAAGATAGGCTTTTCCTTCTTTTTCTTTTCCTGGCTGGAGGCGTACATAACAATTCCCTTGCTTTTGTAACAATCCGATTGCCAGAGATGCAAAATACTCAGATCCGTCGACGAAACGGATTAAAGAACTGGTGACTCCATTGATTTTGTATTCTTTGGGAGCATTATTTATCCGGACAATTTTATTTACCGGATTCTCTTTGATCGCATTCATGAATGTTTCGTTGATCAACAGGCTTTGTTCGTCGAGGAGTAATGAACCTGCAATCGGTTTGAGATGAAGAAAAGAACCGACATTGGCCGAAGCATACAGAATACCTCCAAGTGTTTGTTTCTCTCCGTTTTCCCATGTATAACTATTTATTCGGGTATTGGGTAATTTATCATGAACTTCGAGTATATCTTCTATCATACTATTTGCTTTCCATTTGGAAAGTAATACCGGATAGGTCGATTCCATATATTGGTAGTCGGTACGGACGAAAAATATTCTTTCTTTTTCATCGTTATTGAGTGAGCTGAATAGCTGTTGTTCTCCGGCTCGGGTTTGAAGAGTTGCTATTGCTGCTCCGGAAAGAAAGAAGAGGGCAATAAAATATTGAATGCCTAATAAGGTATTCCTAACCCGGTGTCGAGAGAAGTGGATACCTTCTATCAGGGATATTCGGTCTAATCGGAGACAAACGATTCCGCAGATGATGGCGGACAGCATAATACAGCCTAATAGATATTCAACTATTTGACCGGACAGTGACAAGCTATCGAAATCTACTTGTATCCGGAAGAAAGAAAACTGAAATCCGGGAGCTAATAACTCGACAAGGCATAATGCGAATATTGTGGTAAAGAACAATGATAAACAAGATTCTGTGAAAAGTAGAAAAAATAGGTGCTTTTTGTCTTCTCCTATGCCTTTCCGGATACTGAACTCTTTTGTCCGGTTATAAAAATTACCAGTTATAAAAGAATAGTAATTCAGTAGTGATGATAGAAAGATCAACAGGCCGATTAAAAAGATGAAGCCATAAAATAGTGCGTACCCTGTATTTTTATATTTAGTATGTCCTAGCTGGAAAGCTCTGACTAGCGAGGGATTTTTATCGAAAAGTAAAACCCTCAGGTTTAAATCGCGTAGCTGTTTATCCAGATCATCCGGTTTGAAATTCGGAAGGGTGAGGGCATACGTATTGCATCCTGTTCTTTCTTTGATTTGTTGTTCCAGAAATCCATCGAGTACGGATAGGGTCAATGCTTCTATGGGTTCGTAAGGACTGATACTGTTGTTGGCAGGGAAATTTTCAAATACCCCGCCAATGGTATATGCTTTCTGATCCTGTCCGATCACTTTTTTACCGACAGGGTTTTCGTCTCCGTATATTCTTTTTGCCGCTGATTGGCTTAACAAGAGAGTGTTCGGCTGTTTATTGATAGCAGAGATATCCCCGCATACCAAATGTCTGTCAAATACAGTAATGAAATTTGTGTCTGTTTCCATTACATATAGTTGATAAGGGAGCGTTTTACTTTCTGATATTTCGAAAGATAAGTTTTCAGGATTATTATAGGTTGCTCTTGTGATACATTCGATTATTGGAAATTGTTTGTTACGGATATCTACTCCTAAAAATGCGGGAGTTCCGGATACAAGATGACCATCATCCTGTACCAATACGATTTCTGCGATCCGCTTTTTATTATTAAACTCATTATCTTCATTCATCCAATAGCGTAGCAGGTAAGTACATAGTGCAAAGCAGAACAGACCCACTGCAAGACCAGCGGCAGAAATCAATGTTTGCCCTTTATTCTTTAGCAGGTTGCGCAAGGCAACTGTCAGATAGTGTTGTATCATGTTTCTCTTTTTTATTCACTTTTTACTGATTCTGCCGGATTTGCCAGTGCTGCTTCCTTTACCTGACGGAAGATGGAAAGGAGGACAATTACACAGGTAATGAAAAAGACGGCGATGAAAGGCCATATCGTCAGGTGGATGTGGTTGGCATATGTTTCCAGCCAGCGTTTCATCAGGATATAGCCTATCGGTAAGGCAAACAGGTTGCTGATTACGACTAATATCAGGTATTCCCTGAAGAATAATTGCAGGATATGGTAGAAGGTCGCCCCGTTCACTTTGCGGATGGCAATCTCTTTTTTACGCTGTTGGGCGGAGAGGCTGACCAGGGAGTAAATACCGAAAGTGGAGATCAGGATACAGACAATGGCTATGATACTGAATATGCTGAAGATTACCTTTTCGGGACGGTTGAACTTGTCTACCAGGTCGGATAGTTCCGTACACATCTTTTGGACACTTACTCCATGTGAGTTCAATTTTTGCGTAACTTTTGAGATATGTTCCAATACTTCTTTTTTGTGTCCGGGCGTATAGCGGACATAGAAGTACTGGATTGGATAGTAGTCTGCAAAATCTTTGTCCGTATGCAGGCGGAAGAATACTTTGCTAACCGGATATTGTAAGGGGGCATAGATATAATCTTCTATGACTCCGCATACTTTCAGATTAGTCTTTGTTTCTCCACCGTATATCGGTCTTTCCAGTAAATCCATATATCCCAGCTCTTTATATCCGGTTTCGTTGACGATGTAATCATCCGGATTGTTGTCGCCGATCCAATTCCCTTGTTTTAGCTTTAGCTTGAAGAAAGAAAAAAAATCTTTGCTAACGACCATGACCCGGTCTTCCCTTTTCGGGTCCGGATCGGCAGGATCGAAAGCAAAATGGGTAACATAGGTGCCATACCAGTTTCCCTGTTCGGTAAACAGGTTGGCGTTTGTGATTGTATAGCAAGCATCGGTTATATGCGGATGGTTTTTGAGTTCGGGCATCAGTACTTTGAGATCTTGCTCGTAGGCATTCTCATATCCCATATCTACCTGAATTACATTTTCGTAATCCACTCCCTTGTCTTTGGTCAATATAAAATGCAATTGTTGGAAAAGGACAAGCGAAGTAATGAAAAATAGGGAGCCGATAAATACCTGGCCGATGATTAATCCTCGCTTGAAGAATACAGGATTTGTTTTCCGGTTGCCTAATACATTCCGTATAGGAAGAAATGTTAGTAACCAGAATAGGAGTGTGCTGGCTATGATCGATAACAGTGCGTTAAAAAATAAAGCTGATTTGTCGATATGTCTCGATATCCCTTCATAAATGCCGTAATGATTCCATGCCGTATAATTTTCGTAGTAAGGGAAGATTACTTCTATCAGGCAGAACGCCAAAAGATAAGCTATTGCCATTGGAACGAATAACTCTATCCATCCTTTCAGTAACATATCTTTAGACGATGCACCGATACACAGATAGGTTTGGTTCTTTATCTGTTTGCGTTGCTGTTGGCCGATAAAGAGAACAAGCAGATTCATCAGAGCGCTAAGAAAGGCCATCAACCCCGCCAATGCCAGGATATGGATATTGCGTATCCGGCTCTCCAGTTCCGGATGCGCATGCAGATGGACTTCCGGAAGTGTCCGTAAATTGATTTTCCATTTATCGATATGTTCTGTACCCCAGGGATCTTCCGCATGGCTTTTATAAACAGCCAGTTTCTCTTTGACCTTGTCGACATCGGCATTTGCTGATAGCCGAACGTATGTGGTATAGCGGTTCACATGGGGCTTAGGCTTCACTTGGTCAATCTTCAGGAATTGGAATATCAAATCCGAATTATCCGGGTAGTTTTTAATGACTCCGGCCACGACCGGATGGTATTGCTCGTGCAATTCGAATAACTTTCCAACACAATCGGTCGTTCCGAAGAACTTCTTGGCCGTACTTTCGGTAAGGATGACAGATGAACCGTCCGGGTAAGTCCCTTGGTAGGTTCCGGCTATGAAATCGGCTTTGAAGAAGTCGAAGAAGGTATGATCGCAGACTATTCCGCACACTGTTTGGGTGGTATTGTTGATCTTTGTGTTATAAAAGGCATCATTGAGGATACAGACTTGCTCAATTTCCGGCACCAGCTTCTTTATCTCTGCCAGGTCATTGATATGCAGTTGATTCAGGTCGGCATCGGCTCCCGTTGCTGTTTTATTGAGTCCGGAAGTAGTCAGACAATAAAGCCGGTCTCCGTTCGGATGGAAGTTATCGAAATGTGTCTCCCACCATAACCAGTAGTTACCCAGTACGAAGACAGTGAAACCGATAGCCAGTCCGAGGATACTGATGATGGACTGAGCTTTATATTTGACTGATTCCCGAAAAGTAATTTTGAAGTAGTGTTGTGTTTTACTTTGCATGATTTTATTCTCTTTTGATGATTTTATTCTCTTTTAATGACTATCGCCGGATTCGTTTCAGACGCTTTCAGTGTCTGGTAAAGGACGGTACAGATAATCAAAGCGCTTGTTGCTAACAATATTATGGCATACATCCATAAACCGATACTGATGCGATAAGGATATTGTTCCAGCCATCCGTGCATAAACAACCAGGCTAGTGGAAGGGCAACCGCATTGGCAATGACTACGATTGTCAGATACTCTTTGAAGAACATGCTGATGATTGTTTTTGACGAGGCGCCCATCACCTTGCGTACGGCTACTTCTTTCCGACGTTGTGCAATGTTGCTGGATGAAACGGAATAGATTCCGAAGATCGAGATCAAAGTACAGAGTATGGCCAGCAGGGAGAAGAGTTGCAGGCTGGCATCTTCGGATTTGTTCAACTGGTTGAAAACATCTGTCATTGTCTGTATTTTGGGAGTTGTATCTCCTTCTTCTTTGTGTTTTTCAAAGACTGTCCGTATTGTTTTGATGGCAGCCTGTTCATTTTCGGGTTTCACACGGGCATAATAGCAGTAACTGTTCCATTTACTTCCGTCGAGCGTGATAATCGCCGGGAGTATAGGGTTACGCAGGCTGGCTGCCTGAAAGTTTTTGACGACGCCTACTATCTCCAGCTCTTTTTGTCCTCGTTTTCCGTCTCCGTAAATAACACCGTTCCAGATACTGATCTTTTTTCCGATCGGGTTGTCTATTCCCATGATCCGGGCGGCTTCTTCATTGATGACGGCTGTGTTGCCCGGCGTGGTCCAGTCTTCCGGATCTGAGTCGCCTTCATTTATAAAATTACCTTTTAATAAGGTTATTTTGAATGCATCCAGAAATTTATCGCCTGCCTTGATTACCTGGAAATTCGGATTGAAATCGTCCGGCTTTCCTTCCCAGTTGACTTCATTTTGTGTATGAGGTTCGTGGGTGATGGAGAAGATGCTACATTCTACAAACTCATCGATTATCGGAAGGGTTACCAGTTCGTGGGTGATTCCGGACCGGTCACGATAATCCATTGTGATATGAATCAATCCCTCTTTCTGGAATCCCAGGTCCTTATGTTTCATTAATGAAATCTGTCGAAGCATGATAAAGGTGCTCAGCAGGAAGAATACGCAAATGCCGAGTTGAATAGTCATGCTGACCTTTCGGAACGAACCCTTCCGGTTAGCAGAAATACCTCCGGACAACATCAGTGAAGATGTTCGTATGAAACGCAGTAATAAGGGGAATGAGACAACTATCAATACTCCCCAACTGACTAAAGTGATTATAATCAAACTCGTATAAAAATCAGGGTCGGCTATCTTCGTATCGAAGGTTTTACAGAACAACGAAGAAGTGAGTTCCAGCAGACAAAAGGCCAGAACAAAAGCGATACCTGTTTGTAATGTGAGTTCGGTCAATAGCTGTATGATCAGCTCCCGTTTACCGGCACCGATCGAGTTTCGGAGCCTTATTTCTTTTATGCGCTGGTAGATACGGTTTAGAAGGAGATTGATGAAATTGAAGAATACGCACAGTAATAGCAAAATGGTTGTTATGGCAAAAGTGCGGATGTAGGATAAGTTGAACGATAACTCGCTTCCAAAAGTATGCCGCATGTCTGTTAACGGAATCATCTTTACCGTAAGCGTATTCAGGTAGTTGTTTTTCTCCAGATAGGTTTGCAACTTTTTTCTGAATACATCCGCACTGGCTTTGTCTTCCAACAGCAGATAAATTTCATTTTCAAATTGACTCCATTGTCTGTCTTCCGATATTCTGTCTGTCATTTCGGTGGTGAACTTATCCAATTCGAAGACATCCTGTTTAAATGCGGAATTAGCAGGTGCATCTTCCACTACCGCCACGATGGTGAGTGTTTCCCGGTAGCTGTTTTTCATTATTTTCCCGATCGCATCTTCCGGGCTTTTGAAATATTTGAGGGCAAAAGAGCGGGTTATGACTATTTCATCCAGCGAATGCAACAGATTCGTTTGCCGGCCGCTGAGAACTTTCCTGGGGAAAAGGGTAAAGAAGTTGTTGTCGATAAATATTTCTTCCGGGTCTTCCAGTATCTGATCATTATATTTAAAGGTAGAACCGAAATTCCCGTATACCAGTGCCGTTTCTTTTATTTCCGGAAAATCCAGTTTGAGTTTGCGGGCCAGGACGAGTGGTAATTTCCGCTCTTTTTTTCCGGTTTGTTTGTTGATGCCGTAGAGCGTGTACATTTGTTTGGACTTCGGATAAAAACCGTCGTACGACGTTTCGTATTCCAACCATTTCATCCCGTAGGTGAAACAGACGAGTCCGATAGCCAGTCCGATAACGCTGATAAGTGTTTGCAATTTGTATTTGATAAAATTGCGTGAAGCGATAGTGATATAGTGTCGTATCATGATTCTCTTTTAATGGTAATTTGTTTTGATCTTAATACAAAATATGTGCCAATGTTATAATGATGTGATAATTAATAGTTTGTAATTTATTCCCTTTCTTTAAAAAAGTGCATATACGCACAGTGATTGTTCGTATATGCACTTTTTATTCAGATTTTATCGATACAGCCGGATTCGCTTTTGCTGCTTTTAAAGTTTGGTAAAGAACAGTGCAAATGATCAGTATGCTTGTGAATAACAGGATGGTCAGATACATCCATGCACTGATATTGATACGGTATGGGTATTGTTCCAGCCATCCGCGCATGAATAGCCAGGCTAAAGGCAAAGCAATCAAATTGGCTACTATTACAATAGATACATATTCGCGAATAAACATACCGATGATCGTTCGGGAGGATGCCCCCGTCACTTTCCGGATGGCTACTTCTTTCCGCCGTTGGGTGATATTGCTGGAGGATACGGAGTATAGTCCGAAGACCGAGATGAGTGTGCAAAGTATTGCCAGCAATGAGAAAAGTTGCAGGCTGGCATCTTCCGACCGGCTTAATTCTTTTAATACATCGTTGACCGTCGTTATCTCCGGTTGCTGGTCGTATGGAAGTGCGTATTTTTTATATGCATCCCGAACTGCTTTGATGGCTTTTTGTTCATTTCCCGGATTTACTTTGACGTAATAGAAATAACTATTCCATAGTGAAGGGTTTAATGTAATGACAACGGGAAGAATCGGGTTTCTCAGGCTGGTAGATTGGAAGTCCTTTACTATGCCGACAATTTCTACGTCCTGTTGTTGATTGTTCCAAAAGCTGAGTTTTTTACCAATCGGATCGGTATATCCCATGATACGTGCAGCCTCTTCGTTGATAAGCGCTTTAGAACTCATAAAATGTCTTGGTCCCTTAACCAGATCTGTTTCTTCAAGCAACCGCCCTTTTAATAAAGGTATCTGGAATGCGGATAAAAAGTTTTTACCGACTTCCAGCATATGGAAATTCACTTTAGTATCCGGGCTTTTTCCTTCCCACTCAACTTCTGTTAATGAATAAGGTTCGTGCATGATAGAGAAAAATGATGCAACCACCAGTTCTTTTACGATGGGGAGGGATGCGATTTCACGTGCGGTACCTTCTCTGTCATCATTCAGCATGGTAATCTGTATCAAGCCTTCTTTTTCAAATCCTAGATTTTTGTTTTTCATCAGAGAGGTTTGTTTAAGCAGGATGAAAGCGCACATCAGGAAAAATACGCAGATACCCAGTTGGATTGTCATTGCTATTTTGCGGAACCCGCTTTTCCGATGAGGTGCAACACCACCGGATACCAGTAGTTGAGAGGTCTGGATAAACCGGAATGATATAGGAAGCGAGATCGAAAGAGTGATTATCCAGCTGAATAATGAGATTTTGATCATGTCGACATACAACTCTTTACTATCAATTGTTGTATGGAAAATATACTTGAACAGGGGAAATGTAATTTCCATTAAACTCCAAGCAAATAAAGTAGCTATAAATATCATCAATGAATATTCCAGTAATAGCTGGCTGATCATTTCTTTTTTACTGGCTCCGATAGCGTTGCGCAGTTTCATTTCTTTGATTCGTATATAGGTCCGGTTGATTTGCAGATTGATAAAGTTGAAAAATACGCATAGAAGCAATAATAATCCGGTTATAGCAAAAGTTTGGATATAAGTAAGATTAAAGGACAATTCGCTGCCGAATGTATGTCGGACGGCTGTGACGGGTATCAGCTTCAAAAAGATGGTCTCATTGTATTTATGGATAGAGGTATAGTTTGTTATCTTTTTTTCGAATGTGTCGATATGCGTGTTTTTATCCAGTAACAGATATATTTTAGAATTTAAATACATCCATTGATTAGCTTCTGGTATTTCTACCTCTGCCCTTCGTGTATACTGATCTAATTCGAAAGCTTCTCCGACAAAGAGTGAATTGTCAGGTGCATCTTCCAGAACGGAAACGATCCTGAGGTTTTTCTCATAACCACAACTTAATACTTTATCCAGAGCTTTTTCCGGACTACTAAATAGTTTAACGGCAAAAGAACGAGTTATAGCAACATCATTAGACGATTGCAAAATATTATCCTGTCTTCCGCAAATGACTTTTCGTGGAAAGAATGAAAAGAAATTTTCATCGATAAATACTTCATCCGGATTAGGCACTCGCTTTTCATTATAGGAAAAATCAGAAGAATACTTTGCGTATATTTGCGTCGTTTCTATAACTTCCGGGAAATTCTGTTTTAATCTTCTTGCCAATATCAGGGGTAGTTCTTCCGTTTTCTTGCCGGTCTGTTTGTCTACCCCGTAAAGCATGTAGATTTGTTTGGATTGCGGATAGAAGCCATCGTATGAGGTCTCATATTTCAGCCAGTTGATGCCGTATGCAAAACATACCAATCCGATAGCCAGACCGGTAATGCTGATGACGGTCTGCAATTTATATTTGAAGAAATTACGTATGGCTATGATAAGATAGTGTTGCAACATGCTTGGTGAATGTTTATCAGTTATTTATTTCGTTATTCGCTTTTAATGACTTCGGCCGGATGCAGAGTCAGATTTTGTTCTTTAAGCTGTATTTAATAACATCTCTGCCTCCTTGCCCGTTGGGAGATAAAGCTAATAAATACTCGCCGGATTTCTCTGTGGCTATTTTCCGTAAATTGCGGTCTGCCTGTAATACGGCTTGCTGTTTGCCTTCCCAGTCGAATACATAAATCACAGAATTACCGGTAAAGTTTGTCGATCCGTCGAACAGACAGAATACATATTGTTCTGAACTGCAAATGTCGATGAAACATTTCTTGCTCTGCTCTGCGTCCAAGTATTTATTGGTAATATCGGGAACCGGTATGGTATAATAATCAGCAAAAGAAACTGATGCAGTCATATCACAATTCATATCGTAGAAGTTGACACAGTCGATAAATCGCAGGGCAGCGACGATCACTCCTTTTTCCTCGTTGAGCGTCAGGTCGCTGGCATACCCCTTTTGAAGGACTGTTGCCGGTATCGGAACCGTGATCTGAGGATAACCCGGAACAGCATATTGTCCGTTTGTTTTATTGGATGAAAAGAATACCTGTGGTTTGTGAGGATTGAACTGAACGGCATATAATTCCTTGGAAGTGATACAACAGTTCGTACAACCATCTTTCAGGCCATAATCGGACATAGACTCCGATTCCGCAGAAAGAGCCGGAGATGTTTGATCCAGATCCATGCGTTTCAATTTGCGTGAATCGTTGTCCCAGACAGATACCTTGTTTTTATTATTCTTGTTGATATAATCATATTTAGTAAAAGACGGATAGGCGATTATAAAAGTATCTTTTTCTCTTTCTCCTATTCCGTGAAGCGATAAATCTTTTTTACTTCTTATTTGCAGAAGCGTGTCGCTATAATAGTCCATAAACGCGTAGTAATCGTTGGTAATCGCTACATCGTAATAGTTATGTATCCCTTGTCCGGCGAAAATAACTTCGCCGGATAGTTCGCCTGTAATATCCGTAGTCGCTTTATACGTTTTTACACTGTCTTTGCTGTTAGGGGTGGAACAGGCAAAGAATACGGAGAGACTGGTGAGTAGACATAGTAACTGTTTCATATTTGTCATGTATTTATTATTCGGAATGTATGATTTCTGCCGGATTTCTTTTTGCTGTTATCCAGATCTTCCCGCTTATACAAGCGGCAATGACCAGTCCGACGGATATGAATAGTAAAGGATAGATCCAGCTGTTTATTTCAGTTTGTTTGACATAACTTTCTAACCAGTGTCTCATGGCGAGATATCCGATAGGGAATGCTATGGCTGCGCTAACGGCTATAAGGAGAAGGTATTCATAGAAGAATATCTTCAGGATACTTCCGATTGTTGCTCCGTTGACTTTTCGTATGGCTATTTCTTTTTTACGTTGTTCGCAGGTTAATGTGACCAGGGAAAAAACTCCGAATAAGGAAATCATAATGCAAACAGCCGTGGTAAAATATAACATTTTGAGCAGTGTCTTTTCCGACTGAAGATATTTCTCATACTCTTCCATCGCGTTATGGATAGTAATATGAACATCTTCTTTCTTTTTCTCCTGATTTATCTCTTCTAACTTCTTTTTTATGGAATTCCAGCTTCCTTCTTTGTATTTGAAAAGTATACTTTGGGGAGAAAAATAGTATTGTGTTTTACTTTTCTCCGGTGATATATACAATGTTGGGTTGGGAGGAGTTGTTGGCGAAGCATTGTAAGTATCTTTAATCAGTCCTTTTATTTTGAATGAATTGATACTTTTTCCAATGGGATCCTGCCAGTCAAATAATTTGGCTGCAGCTTCGTTAATCATGACATCGTTTGAATTATCATCATCAAGGACCATTTCGCCTTTCAAGAGTCTTAACTCATAAAAAGAGGCAAGAGATTTTACGCCACAGATAACTTCTAAATTAACATGGGGAGCATTTTCTTTTTTGTCTGTCCAGTCTGTAATGTAGAGTGACATTCTGCTGTTGTAGGGTAACAGGCAGGCTTGTTCTGGCATAATTTCTGTTACTCCCGGTATTTGTGACAGTATTTGTTCCAGTTCTTTTTGATAGGGATATGAAGCGATACTGGCACAGTTCTTTCTTGTCATTCCGATATCTGTATTTCTCAGGAAATGAAGTTGTTTTACTATTACAAAAGAACAGAAGATAATCCAGAAACTGATAATTAACTGAAAGAGAATACATGATTTGCGGAAGAAACTGTTACCTTGTCCTTTAGTGGCTCCTTTGATAGAAAAAGATAATGTTTTATAACGAAGATAACCGAGTATTACTACGACCAATATATAAGAGCAAAGAACAACGAATCCGGCATAGCAGAGAGCTTCCGTAAGCAGGAGTGTTTTATTGCTATGAATCTCGGCCAACTCTTTAAAAAATGGATATACCAGTTCTATCAGTACCATTCCTATTAAAAGAGATGTAAAGAATAGAATTAAAAATTCGATAGAGAAAAGTGCCAATAATCCTTTATAAGAGGATCCGCAAATTTGGCGCAAAGCCAATTCCTTTTTACGTGTATAGATCCGGGTCACGAACAGCATCAGAAAATTAAACAGGGAACAAAGAATAACCAATCCTCCTGCCAGTGAAAACAAAAGGATATGATTAAACTTTACTTCCGTAGGGGTTCTCGGTGATTCATAACGTAAGGAGGTTAAAGGATTTACTACCAATGAAGTGAGAGGCATACTGTCTTCTTCTATCTTCGTCTCCCTGAGTTTCTCTACAAATTTGTCAATATTGGTATTGGGGTATAATTTGACAAAAGTTTCGTGTGAGAGAGAAGCCCAGTTATTTCTGCTGGAAGGACTTGCTATTAGATCAAAAGGTATATTACTGTGTCCGGTCCAGCCATTTACAACTGCGCAAATTTTCACCTTTTCTTCACTGTCCACAATATCCAGTTCTTTGCCAATAGGGCTTTCATTACCGAATAATTTTTTAGCCAGCGCTTCTGTGATAGCCCACTCCTTGTTGTCTACCTGAAGGAAGTGGCTATTTCCGGACAATATCTTTATTCCGAATAAATCCATGAAGCTTGAATCAGCACTAATCCAATTTGTCTGAATTTGTACTCCGTTGGATACAAGTTTATAATCTCTGAGATAGATGGCACAGGATGCTTCAATCTCAGGAAGTTTTTGTTTTAAGGATGCCGCCAAGGGTTTGGGCGTATCTGTCAAGCCTCCGTTACTAATGAGACTTTTTTGCCGTACCAGATAAATCCGGTCGGCATCTTTGTGAAATGAGTCATAAGTCATTTCATAATGAATCCATAGAGTCCCCAAGGCAAAGCAGGTAAACCCGATTGCCAGACCGAAGATACTGATAAATGATTGTGATCGGTATTTCAGTAAATTGCGTATTGCTATTTTAAGATAATGTTTTAACATATCTGCTTTATTCTGATTTAACAACTACCGCCGGATTTTGATTGGCTGCTTTCCAGATTCGCCAGCCGGTACATGTGATAATGAGCAAGGCCAGTGCCAGCCATATTACCGGATAAATCCAGAAATCGATACTTGTCTGGAGTACATAGCCTTCTATCCAGGGTTTCATGATGAGGTAACCGATAGGGAATGCTATAACGGATGCGATCAGTAACAAGAACATGTATTTCAATAGGAACGTTTTCATGATATGACCGGTTTCCGCTCCGTTCACTTTGCGGATGGCTATTTCTTTCCGGCGTTTTTCACAGTCGAGGGTGACGAGTGAGAAAACACCGAACAGGGAGATCAATACACAAACCAGGGTGACGAAATCCAACATCATCAGCAATGCGTTTTCCGATTTAAGGAACTTCTCATATTCTTCTTCCATAGATATTATGCTATAATGGATTACGTTTGGATTCATCTGTTTGATCAGTTGCTCGATCCGTTTCTTACAAGAGTGCCAGTCGCAATTCTGATATTGGAAGATAATATCGGAGGATATGGTTGATCTGTCTTCCAGGGTGAACATCATCGGTTTGGCTGGAATGGTGGGCGGAGCGATATAGAAGTCTTTGACGATGCCTGTGATTACTTTTTTCTGAAAACCCTTACCGATAGGATCATTCATATTCATCTGTAAGGCTGCTGTTTCATTTATTATCATACTTTTATCATCTGAAGGGAATGTTCCTTTCAGCAACTGCAGACCGTAAAACTTAAAGTAGTCTTCGTTGCAGTCTATAATTTCTAAAGTGACAGTAGAGGTAGAATCTGTTTTTCCTTCCCATTCATTGATTGTCTGATAAGAACGGGCATTACGCGGGAGTAGTCCGGGTAAATTACCCGGAACGATCGTTGCAATATAGGGATTTTTAGCCAGTTCGTCTTTAAGACCGTCAATCTGCGGATAAACCCGGATTGTTCCGCGGTTTGTACGTTCGATCCCCAGGTCCGTATGGTTCAAATAATGTATCTGTTTCATCAGGATAGTAGAGCAGAAGATAAAACCGATACTGATGATCAGTTGTAATACCATACTGACTTTCTGGAAAGTGTTTTGACCTTTTCCGTTCGATGAACCTTTTAGGGCTGCGTTCAGGCTTTTCTTTCGGGAGTAGTAGATCGGATATAATGACAAAATGAATGAAAAGGCTGCTACAATGCCGGAATAACTGAGTGCTTCCAGGTAAATGCTTGTCTTATCCGATTTAATATCCGACAATTCCTTGAAAGTCGGTATTACCAGTTCCAGTAGGATCAGTCCGAAGAATATTGCAAAAACCAGAGTGATCAAATACTCGGTAGAAAACAACATCAGTAATTCACGATTGGACGAACCGTTTACTTTGCGTAGAGCTATTTCTCTGTCACGCATCCGAATACGGGTGATAAACAAGGTCAGATAGTTGAATAGCGAACAGAGAATGACTAATCCGCCGGCCAGGGCGAAAAGCCGGATATGTTCATATTTAACTGTTACTCCCTGATTGGGGCGGTCATACCGCATGGCTGTAATAGGGGTAGCTACGCTTTTCTTTACTACGATCGAGTTCTCCGTTTCATAGGTATGTTCATATAACTTTTGGATAAACTTCTGTGCGTCGACGCCTTTTTTCAGTTTTATAAAAGTCTGGCACATACTCGCATGCCATTCCGTCCGGTTATCTCCCGGTGAAAAATTATCGACAATTTCGTATGGAATGTTGGAGTGCCTGCTCCAGGATTGGATAACGGCGCATATTCGTTTTTTCTGCCCGTATATTTCTATTTCCTGTCCTAGCGGATTTTCTGTCCCGAAAAGTTGTCGGGCAAGTTGTTCGGTAATAGCTATTTCTTCGCTGTTTTCTGTGAGAAAGTTATGATTCCCGTTCGTTACTTTGAGTTTGAACATATGCATGGCAGCCGAGTCAATGCCCATTTTAAAAGACCGGTATTCCGTACCTTTATATCTGACAGTCGTTCCCCATGCTTGCATATTACAGGCATCTTCTATTTCGGGGAAAGTCGCCTTCAGATAACCTGCCAGTGGGTAAGGTGTAATTTCGGACAAGCCGTTATTGGTGGTATTTGATTCAGGTCTTATCAGATAGATCCTGTCGGCACCGTCATGGAAGGTATCGTAAGTCTGCTCGTAACGTATCCACAAGGTAGACAGGGCAAAACAGGTAAAACCGATAGCCAGCCCGATGATGCTGATGACGGATTGCGATTTGTATTTCAACAGGTTGCGTATCGCCAGTTTGATATAATGTCGTAGCATATTCATAATATTTCTGTTTATTCGGATTTAATAACTTCTGCCGGATTTTTACTTGCTGCCTTCCATATTCGCCAATATATGCAAGTGACTGTGATCATGACAAGAGATATAAATAATATCAGGTAGATCCAGAAGGGGATTGTTGTTTGTATAACGTAGTTTTCCAACCATGCTTTCATGATCAGGTAACTGATAGGTAACGCGATGGCTGCTGCCACACAAAGTAATAATAAGTATTCTTTGAAGAACATGCGGACGATTGTTCCGACTGACGCTCCGTTTACTTTACGGATAGCGATCTCTTTCCGGCGTTGTTCGCAGTTAAGAGTGACCAGCGAGAAGATGCCGAAAACGGAGATAAGGATACAAACTATGGATACGAAGTCGAGTAGCTTGATCAGGGCATTTTCCGATTGCAGGAACTTATTGAACTCTTCCTCTGTATTATTTAATCTGTAGAAGGTGAATTCCGGGTGTTTCTCTTTGATCAACGCCTCGATCCGCCGTTTGCATTCTTGCCATTGCCCTTCACGGAAAATGAAAAGGAGATTGCCTCCGGAGTTAATAGACCAGAACAGTTCTTGTACTGTAAATACCATCGGTTTTACGGGGATAGTAGGCGAATTTTTACAGAAATCGCGTATTACCCCGATGATCTGTGCCCGGGTAGAGTCGCTTTTGAGGAAAGATTTTCCGATCGGATCTGCCCAGCCAAACAGACGGGCGGCCGTTTCGTTGATCATCACTTTTTCTTTCTGGTCGTCATCCCTTAACATAGTGCCTTTCAGTAGCTTCAGATTATAATAATTACATATTCCTTCGCCACTGGCAATCGTTTCCAAAAGTACTTCATCGGCAGACGCAGGCTTATCATCCCATTCTTTCACCGGTATATAGCTTGCTCCGTTTTGGGGAATGAAAGAGTTGTGATTACCCGAAAGGATTTCGGTAATCATGGGGATTTGCTTAAGTTCTTCCCGCAGACTGGCTTCGGACGATTTGGTACTGAATGTGATGGAGGCCCTTCCTACCCGTTCCACTATACGGTCGGTATGTGATAAATGATGTATCTGTTTGATCATCACAAGCGTGCAGAAAATGAATCCGATACTGATAATAAACTGTAAGACCAGGAAGAATTTCTGGAAATAATTCTTTCCTTTCCCTTTTTCCGTTCCTTTTATTGCTGCATTCAGCGATTGGCGGCGGAAATAATGGATAGGAAGCAGTGAAATAAGGAACGACAGTAATGCTACGAAAAGGGAATAACCGATAGCTTCCAGGTAGATTCCGTTTGTCGTCGTTTTTATTTCGGATAATTCCCGGAAAGTGGGTAGTATCAGTTCTATCAGTAGCATCCCGATAAATATAGCAGTCAATAGCGTTAATACATATTCTATAGAAAATAACTCCATCAGGTGTTTATCGGAAGAGCCGCATACTTTGCGTAAGGCTATTTCCTTTCCGCGCATCCGTATCCGGCTGACGAACAGAGTCAGGTAATTGAACAGCGAACAAAGGATGACCAGACCGCCCGACAAGGCAAACAACAGGATGTGATTGAATTTGATGGTCGCTTCCCGGATGGGATGGTTGTATCGCATCTGTATGATCGGGGTCAGTACGAAATGTTCCAGTTTGGCGTTATCTTTTTCAATAGTATGCCCATATATCTTTTTACGGAAAGCCTTGATGTCCGCCTCTTTCCTTAGCTTAATAAAAGTCGTCCATCCGCAGGCGTACCAGACCGGGATCGTATAATTGGCTCTTACTATTTCAAAAGGCATGTTTGTATGAGGCTCCCAGGCTTTGACCACTGCACAAATGGGACTTTCCTGGCCGTATATGCTTAGTTCTTTCCCTATCGGGTTCTCTTTTCCGAATAGTTTTCCGGCAAGTTCTTCTGTGATGGCTATTTCTTTACTGCCGTTAACAAGGAAATTGGTATTTCCGCTAACCAATCGGATCGGGAATATTTTCATGGAGGCGGAATCCATCTGGATCTCATAAGATTGGTAAGTGATCCCTTTGTATTTGAATTCCATTTTACTGTCCGACACGTTACAAGCTTGTTCTATTTCGGGAAATGTTTCCTGTAGATAGGCTGCCAGGGGGGAAGGGGTGACTGTGCCTAAACCCTCGTTACTGTTTTTGTCTTCGTTGCGGACCAGAAAAATACGTTCCGCATCCTCGTGAAAGTTCTCGTAGGTCATTTCGTGCCTGATCCACAGAGTAGCCAGTGCAAAACAGGTAAATCCCATCGCCAGGCCGATAATGCTGACGATCGATTGCGTTTTGTATTTTAATAGGTTGCGTATAGCAATCAGTAGGTAATGTTTTAACATGGTTTTAATTGTAATTGTATATTGAAAAATACAAAAGATGTGCCAAATGGGTAACTTGTTAGTAGCTATGCTGTTATCGGTTGTGGGGTGTTGGGAACTGTGTGTGTATCCGCACGAATTACGTTCGTTTGCGCACGGTGTTGTGCGAATGGTACGGAATAATTAACGTATCCTTCCATCTACTTTGCCGTAGAAAATGTAAAGCGGATTGGTTATATTTTATAGTTTTGTGGTTTATAACTCTATAAGTATGCAGATACCCGTATCACGATATATCTTTTTAGTGGCTTTTTGTTTGTTTGCCAGCCTTCATATGCAGGCTCAGTTTCTGGATTACGGCTCCGATCCGGCACGGTTCAAATGGAACATTGTCAAGTTGCCCCATTATAACCTGGTGTATCCGCTGGGTAACGATTCGATGGCTTATAACTACGCCCTCTATCTGGAAAATGCTTATCCGCATTTGCAGAAGACGATCGGGACAGGGATGCAGAAGAAATTTCCGGTGATTCTCCATCCGGCCAATATGTCGTCCAACGGATTGGTTTCGTGGGCGCCGCGCCGTATGGAACTGATCACGACGCCTTCCTCCAAACTCGATGGGGTGAGCTGGGACAAACATCTGGTGCTGCACGAGTCGCGGCATGTCCTCCAGACAAGCAAGGTGATGCGTGGCTGGTTCAAACCTTTATATTATATAATCGGCGAGCAGGCGGCGGGTGTTGCTGCCTTTTTCATGCCGAGCTGGTTCCTGGAAGGGGATGCTGTCGGAACAGAGACTTCCATGTCGAACGGCGGGAGGGGGCGGTTGCCGGAATTCAGTATGCCTTACCGTGCCCAGATGCTGGGAGAAGGAAAGAATTACTCATTCGATAAATGGTATCTGGGTTCTTATAAAGATTATACGGGCGATTATTATGCATTGGGTTATAACCTGACTTCTTTTGCCCGCCACCGTTTCGGGGCGGATATATGGGATAAGACGACCACCCGGTATGTGAACCGCTTCTTTGCCATTCCGATGTTCAGCAATGCCTTTAAGCATAATGCCGGAATAAGTATTGACGGACTGTATAGTGAGACGTTCGACTTTTTGCGTGACGAATGGAGGAAGATGGACACTGCTGCCGTTATTCCTGATTATCTTTCGCCGAAACCCGGAAAATATACTTCCTACCGTTATCCGCAGGCGGTGAACGACTCGACGGTTATTGCCGTTAAATCAGGTTTGCAGGATATCAATTCGCTGGTTTCGGTAACGAACGGAAAGGAAAAGCGATTGTGTTATCTCGGAACGATCAACAGCCGTTTGAACCTGGCCGGCAACAAGGTGTACTGGACAGAAATTGTCCCGGGCCTGCGTTGGACACATGAAAATTATTCCGTTATAAAACAATATGATTTAGAAACGGGAAAGGTGACGATACTTACTCCCCGTGGGCGTTATCTGGCTCCGGCTATCGACAAGGACAACCGGACGGCAGCCGTTTCCCGTTTTACGGTAAGCGGTGAAAACCAGTTGGTGCTGGTCGACCTGGCAACGGGAAAGGAACAGCGTTATTTTACTGTTCCGGATAATGCCTTCATCAAAGAGTTAACTTACGATGATAATGGAACGATTACTGCCGTAGCCGTAACCGCTACCGGCATAAGTCTGCTGCAACTGGATACGCAGACCGGTGCATGGAGTGAATTGCTGGCAACCACTTCCGTAAATATTACCGCTCCGCTTTGGAGCAACGGTAAACTGTTTTTTGAATCGGGAGCCAACGGAACTAATAATATCTATTATCTGAATCCGTCGGATACAGCCACTTACCGGTTGACATCTGCCCGTTTCGGGGCTTTCGATCCGGCTTTTACTCCCGCTAAAGACAAACTGCTTTATTCGGATTACCAGGCAGACGGGTATCGTATCGGTTCTTTGGCGGTGGATAGCCTGGAAGCGGAAAAGGCGGACTTGGGCGATCCTTATCATTCTCCGCTGGTTACTTCGCTGGTTGAACAGGAGCAGTTCAATCTGGATTCAGCCAAACTGACTCCTATCGAGTTTAATCCGCGTCCTTACCGCAAAGGAGCGCATACGTTTAAGTTACATAGTTGGGCCCCCTTCTATTATGATGTGGCGGAAGCGATGAATACGGGGGCTGACGATCTGAGTACGATCGTGAAACCGGGCGTTATGGTCCTTTCGCAAAACACGTTGAACACGGCTATCATGCAAGCTGGATGGTATTACAATAAGGGTGAACATCATGGCAAATTATCATTTACCTATAAAGGTTGGTTTCCGGTCATCGATATCGCTGCCGATTATGGCGGTAAAGCATTCGATGTAACCTGGGTGACCAACGACAAGGATAAGGAAGTGGCACAGGCGGCAACCGTAAGACGTACCTTGCTGGAGGCTGAGGCGCGTGTCTACCTTCCTTTCAATCTTACCCGCAACCATTATATCCGGGGAATACAACCGACGGTTGCCTATTATTTTACCAACGACAGGTATCAACAATATGAAAGCCGTACATACAGCAATTTCCAGTATATCCTGCCGGAAGTATTGTTTTACAGTTACCGCCGGAAAGCCCAGCGTGATATCCTGCCCCGCTGGGGATATCAGTTGCGGTTGCAGTATCTCCAGTCTCCTTTCAATAAGGAAAACTACGGAAGCCTGTATGCCGGACGCCTGACGACTTATTGGCCGGGTATCCTGCGTAATCACGGATTGATGTTGCGTATGGGATACCAATACCAGAGTGTGGACAATAAGACCCTGTATTTACCCAAACATTTGATAGATAAGCCTCGCGGATATAATTTCATGTATCAGACCCGTCAGCAGATTGCCTTTAAGGCTGATTATGCTTTTTCTGTCTTTTCACCGGATCTCAGTCTCGGGCAACTAGCTTATATCCGCCGCCTGCGTGCCAACCTATTTTACGACCTGAACCGTAACCAGGCTGCCAAAGGTCGTGACTGGACAACACAAAGTTCATTCGGTACCGACCTGATCTTCGACTGGAATGTCTTCCGGATGAGTTTCCCGCTGACAACCGGCGTACGGTTGATACAACCGATCGATTATGGCAAGTTCCAGGTCGAGGCACTGTTTTCTATCACATTTTAGAGGATAATCGTCTGTCTTTTCCCTTTCCATTGGTAGCCGCAGTCAGTAAAAATAGCTGCGGCAGCGGTTGGAAACAAATGCAGCAGCCAACGGGAATAGGTGCGGCAGTAAATATAAATGGGACGGGGACTGAAAAGACGCGGGGGCAGAAAGGGCAGACAAAAAGCCATTTTCAAAAACTTCTAAAGAAAGTGTTCCTTGTTCCCTTCAAAAGAAAGGAACAAAGGTACATGTTATTAGAAAGTTTGCAAAAAAGGCTTTTTGTCTGCCCTTTCTGCCCCCGTTTTTTTAAAACGGTATTATCAGTTTGTTTTTATTTGAGCTTAATGCTTTTATTATCAGCTGTTTTGTGAAATATCCCGACTCGTATCCCTACTTTTTACAATGCGTCTCTACCTGGTTTTACGTGCGTTTTAAGGAGGAACAGTGCCGCTATTTTTGTTCCTTTTTGTACCTCAAAATGGTGTTGATTAACATTTTTTTTAGGTCAAATCAGGCACATTTTTGTCCCGGATTAGCGTATTTGTTCTTTCTTTTGCTAATCGTAAAACTTTGGTAATATGCATGTTATGTATAGCTGGCTATTCCGTCTTGATAGCTTTTGCCGGGTTTGTCCGTGCCGCTTTTCGGATTTGCCAGATCAGGGTGAGCAGGGAAATACCTGCGGTGATCAGGAAAGCAATAGCGAAAATCCACCAGGATAACGGAGCTTTATTGGCAAAGTTTTCCAGGTATTTCGTGATTGCCAGCCAGGAAAGAGGAGTGGCTATCAGGAAAGAGAAACCGAGTAGCTTGTAATATTTCCGCAATAACAAATTCATGATGGCTCCTGTCGTTGCCCCGTTCACTTTGCGGATCGCTATCTCTTTGTAACGCTGTTGAATGTCGAAAAGGGAAAGGCTGAATAATCCCATCGAAGAGATCAAGATGGAGACGAGGGTAAAAACGGAATAGATCCGGGCAACCAACCGGTCCTTTTCGTACATGGCACTGATCTCGTCTTCTACAAAAGTGTATTCAAATTCTCCTCCGATAGTCTTGTCATGGAGTTCTTTCAGAAGTTTGATCGCTTCCGACCGGCGTCCGGGGACAATGGATGCCATGAGTTTCCCAGGATAGTATAGTTCATTCTGCACATCTTTGAAAGTCATGATGACGGGAAGATTACGCTGGGAGAGATGCACTACCTGAAATTCGGGAGTAAAACCTTTTACCAGAAGCGAACTGATGCCATTATACGAATCTTTTTCCAGTTCCGTAGGAGGGATTCCTCTTTTACTGAATAATTTTTTGGCCGTTTCATTCATCAGGATTTCTTTTTCGCTCTTCGGAAAGCCGTCTGCGGAAACTGGTATTTGGTATAAATCAAAGAAACTTTTATATAGTTTGACATGAAGTACCTCCTGCCATTCTCCTCCGGGGATGCGCATACTGACCTTATCGTAGTTATCAGTTGGTAATTCATACGGACTTTCTCCATAGGAGAACGACTGGAACAGAGGGGATGCTTTGAGTGTTTCCTGTATGGCGGAGGAAACGCTTTCAGTCTGTTTCTGTTCTTCTTCACCATAGAACATCTTTGAAGAAGGACGTATAAACCAGGCTTTTATAATGTCTTTAGTCCGGTATCCCAGGTCTGCATGCAACATGAAGTGCAGTTGCTTCATAAAGAAGATGGATGATATGATCAGGCAACAAGTGATAACATACTGCACGACCAGAAACAACGAACGGGTAGCCATCTTGTTTTTTCCGGGGGTGACTCCCTGAAGTGAACGGATGGTTTGCCGGAAGCTATAGTTGAAAAATGGATATAACGTAATAATCAGTGGAAGTCCCAGCAAAAGAATAACGGTTAATATCATATTGAAAGAAGAGCCGACGGTGGCAGTGATACCTAACTGGTTTTCTTGTATCGGCAGGGTGATTTCGATAATCATCCAACTGAGAAAAAGGGAGATGGTTGTCAGTACCAGATTCTCTGCGTATAGCTGGATGAATAATTGTGCGGGTCTTGCCCCGAATACTTTTTTCATTCCCAGTTCCCGGCCTCGTTTAATGATAACGACCGAACTGATATGGATAAAGTTGAACAGTCCGATCAATAAAAGCAAGATCGCAACGAATGAGAGGATTTTCAGGCTGTCCGGGTTTCCCTGGCGGAACGTATTTACTCCTTTGTCGACAGCTTTGTCCATGTATAGTTTATCCAGTGGGATGACCCGGAAAGAGAACGTTTTTTGGGCGGCTTTATGGTTTTCTGCTTTGAGTTTTTCGTTAATGCGATCCGCATCGATACCGGGATAGGCTAAAGCAACACTAAAGTAATTAACCGGCGGCCAACGCCATTGCAGTTCTTTAGATATCAACAGGTCGAAGGTCAAAGAACTGGGTGTCTCCGTTTCTCCGATAATTCCCTGGACGGTCAGTATATTTCCGTTATAGTCGACGTTCTTACCGATCGGATTTTCTTTACCGAACAGTTTCCGGGCGAATCGGTTTGTGATAACGGCTCCTTTAGGGTCGGCCAACAGTTGTGTACGGTTCCCTTCTACCAGCGGAAAATCCAGTATCTGAAGGAAAGCGGTGTCTGTAGCTAATACATGTGCTTTGAATTTATTCTCATCTACCTGTATTTCGACATTACTGAGGGAGACAAAGGAGGTTTTTTTCTCTATTTCCGGTATATCCAGGGGATTGATATAGTTCTTTTTCAGGACTACATTATCTGTTGTAAACAAAAGAGGTATCCGTTCGCTGCTTTCCCACTGACGTACACTCAGATATATCCGCTCATGGTTGGTATTGAAATGGTCTGTTGTCGCCTCACTATAGACATACCGGCTGATAATGATCACACAGGCCAGGCTTAGCGCCAAGCCAAGGACATTAATAACGGTGTATAAACGGAAACGCATCAGTGAGCGTATGGCTAGTAGGATGATTTTCATATACATTGCTTTTATTGTTTACGATCCCTAAACAAGCTTGTTTGCGATGCCTAAACACCTTTGTTTGTGATGGGCAAACAGGTGTGTTTAGGCATCGCAAACAGATTGTCTTATTCTGCTTTTATGGCTTCCGCCGGATTGGTCCGTGCCGCTTTCCGTATCTGCCAGATCAAGGTTGCCAGCGATATTCCGGCAGTTATGAGCAGGGCGACGGCGAATATCCACCAGGAGACGGGTGCTTTGTGGGCGAAGTCCTCCAGATACCGGTTGATTGCCAGCCAGGCGATGGGCGAGGCGATGAGGAAGGCGATGCCTAAAAGTTTGTAATATTTTATCAACAACATCCGCATGACGACGGAGGTAGTGGCACCGTTCACTTTACGGATGGCTATTTCGCGGTACCGTTGTTGCACATCAAACAAAGACAGGCTGAATAATCCCAATGAAGAGATCAGGATGGCGATGAGGGCAAAGACGGAATAGACTACCGTCAGTTGCCGGTCTTTCTGATATAGGGCCTTGTGTTCGTCTTCGATGAACGAATACTCAAAACTACCTCCGAACAACTCTTTATGCAGCTCTTCCAGAAAATGCAGAACCTCCTGCTTGTGTCCGGCTATCGGTATTACCAGAAGTGACTCTTCGGGATTGCTTCTGTGAGGAATAATGATGGGCGGGTTAGTGAATTTACCCCAATGGCCCGGTGTGAAGTCTTTGACAACCCCCAAAATACGATATGGAGGATTGCTGTCCATATCTGTGCCGCTTGAAAACCAGAGCCGTCTTTCCGGTTGTACATCGGTCGATTGGATGTCGGTGATGCCCAATAGCTTTTTCCCCGATTCGGTGAGGTATAAACCGTAATCTAAATCCGGTTCTTCTTTCGGGTCGATTGCTTTGCCTTCTATTACCTCTATATTGAATAGGTTTAGCCAGGAGGGGGCAATAAACGTGAGGGTAAACTCTTTGAACTCTCCGTCGGATACCTTGAATTTGAATCCACCGCTCATTTTGTCTTTGATCGGACTGGGACCATACGTCCACTTTTCAATCAACGGGGAAGCGTCCAAGCGTTGTTGGATGACCTCTCTTAGATGCTTTTTGCGTTCACGCTCTTTCTCCCAGTCTTCCCTGCTGATGTTATTAATTCGTCTTGGTTGAAAGAATCGGGAGGCAATGACATCTTTGATACGGAATCCAGGGTCGGCATCCAGCATGAACTTCAATTGCTTGATAAAGAAGAGCGAGCAGACAATCAGCGTGATGGTGATGATGTATTGGGCCACCAAGAACAGCTTGCGCGACACCACCGACCCCCCGTTGCGGTTGACCGAACGAAGGGAAACGATCGGTGCTTCGCGGCGATACCTTATGAAAGGCATCAAGGTGGTAAACAAAGGAAGCAGGAATAGAATCCCGCTATTGAGCAATAAGTCGAAGGTGCTATTCGTAACGAATGTCAATTCCATTTGATTCTGTACCAGTGGACTGGCCACTTCGATGAACACCCAACCTAGCAGGATGGCAAAAGCCATCATCAGCACATTTTCCAAGTACAATTGGACGAACATCATCAAGCTACCGGCACCGAATACTTTCTTCATCCCCCATTCGCGCCCTCTTTTCAGTATAACCACGGAATAGATGTTGATGAAGTTGAAGATGCCCACTAGGAGTATCATCAACGCTACCATCGACAAGACATAGATATGTGTCGGGTTGCCCAACCGGAAGAAGTGGTTCTCGTAGTTGTTCCTGTTCAGATACACTTCCGACAGGGGATACAATTGGTAGCGGACGCTATATTTCCAATGTTTCATTAACATGAATTGGTTGTATTGCCGGTTGATCTGCCGGTAATCGGCTTGCGGCTGGAGGCGAACCAGATGGTTGCTCATGCGCTGCCAGTCAGACAATTGTTCGGAAATCACCAAATCGAACTCAATACTGCTAGCTGTGGCGGGTACCCCAATCACACCGGTTATAGTTACTGTTTTTCCTATGGACAAGCGTAGTTGTTTGCCTAATGCACTCTCGTTGCCGAATATCTTTCGGGCGAGCATTTCTGTGATGACAGCCTCTTCCGGCTTGGACAATGTGTTAGTACCGACTAACAACGGGTAGCGGGCGATGTGGAAGAAGTTACTGTCGGCAATTAGGGTTTTACCCAGATATTCGTTCTCGTTGTACCAATAGCTTATCTCCTCTTCCTTTCGTATTTTGCTGGCACATTCCACGCCCGGATGTTCAAGCAGGCTATTGAATGTCTTTTCTTTATTGGGATTGGAGATACCGCAATACATGATCTCGCCCGGGTGCTTGTCGTCTTCGCAGATGGTGGTAAACACCCGATCCAGATCGGGGTAAAAGTGGTCGGTCTGCCATTCGCTATACACATAGCGGCTTATGATGATAAAGCAAGTCAGGCTTAAAGCCAAACCTATGATATTTACAAACGTGTACGTCCGGAAACGCAATAAAGGGCGTATGGCCAGTATAAGTAGTTTCATGGTAAATGTATTATTTCAAAATCAATTCTTCCGCGTCGCCAAAAGTACTGTATCCGGTGACAATAACCTTATCGCCTGCTTGTAATCCGCCGGTGATCTCATACTGCTGCGGGTTCTGTCGGCCGATGCTGATGTTTACTTTGCGGGCTTTTGTCCCGGTCTCGTTCAGCTTATAGATCCATTGGCCGCCGGTCGTCTGGAAGAAGTCGCCGCGCGGGATGACCAGCGCCTCTTCGGGTTGTCCCAGTTCAACCTGTACGCGGAAGCTCTTTCCGATGCGGACATTCTCGGGTGATTCTTCGGTAAAGACAAGATCCACATCGAAGTTACGATCTTTTACTTCCGGTACGACCTTGGTGATGCGTAGCGGATATTTCTTTCCCTGCCAGGTGATGGTGGCGGGAAGGCCTGTCGTGATACGGTCGATATAATATTCGCTGAGTGACGTATGTATCTTGAACTGGTCGAGTACCTTGATTTCGGCGATGGCTTCGGTGCTTTGCACCTGCTGGCCCGGAGTTACCTTGACAAAACTGAGTTGTCCTGCCAATGGGGCGCGGACGATCAGGTTCTCCATGCGTTCCTGGGCGCGGTCGTATTTCTTCCGTTCACGTTCCAGGTCATTCTTCATCAACTCACGGCGGAGGATGGTGGCAGCGCTGTCGTGGCGCAGACCTTCTAGTTGCAGGGCGGTGCTTTGCGTTTTATATTCGAATTCATCCCGCTGTACTTCCAGTTGCGCCTTGCTCTTTACACCCATGCGGAACTCCTCTTCATCGAGGGCGAAGCTCTTTTTCAGGCGGTTGAGTTCATAGGTTGTCTGTAATGTTTGTTTTTGCAGGTCCAGGCTTTTCTGTTCCATTTCGATCTCTTTTTCCTGGAAGGAGATCAACTGCTTTTCCCATTCGTCGCGCTGGTCGTCGATGGTACGTATCAGGTCCGGATTGGTCAGGGTAAGGATGGTGTCGCCCTTCTCCATCATCGTACCTTCTTCAGCTACGATACGTTCGACGCTACCGGCTTCACGTGCGTTTATCTTGATGGTGAGGATGGGTTGAACCACGCCTTCCACATCCACATATTCCATGAATTTATCGGCTTGTGCTTCGCCGATGATGAGGTTATCCGCTTCGGTGCGCAGTTTTCGTCCGCCTGATGCAACGATCGATACATACACCAGAAGGATGACAAAAGCGATACATCCGGCGATATGCCAGCGGTAACGGTAATATACAGGTTTCTTTTCAATAGGTCTGTCCATTATTTATTTCATTAATTGTTCATAATCGAATGTCAGTTCACGATTTTGTTCGAAGTCGTAGCCGGTCATGCTGCGCAGACCGTAGTACAGGCTCCAATAATTATATAAGGCTGTTATATATTCTCTTCGTGCCCGGTCCTTTTCGCTGATGGAGGCATTGAGGTCGAGGATAGTCGATTTACCCAGCAGGTACAGTTTTTGGGCAACATCGTTCCTGCGTTGGGCGGTCTGGTCGGTTTTCTGTGCGATCATCACTTTATCAGCCTGCAGGTTGAACTGTTTGACCATTTTGATGACATTCAGTTCGAAGTCGTTGCGTGACTGCTCCACCTCGGTATATACTTTGTCGCGGTTGCTGAGGGCAACTTTTACCTTCCCTTTACCGACACCCCAGTCCAGGATCGGGATGCGTATGCCAAGGCTGACTAATTGTTGATCCAAAGGGTCCCGGTAAGCCTCTTTCAGTTTTTCGTTTGTCTGCGTCAAGCCGAATTGCATATAGAGGTCGGCTTTGAAGCCGCGGGATGCTTTTGCCTGTGCTACGGCACTTTCGCTTTCCAACCGGCGGCGCTGGAGGTATTCCGGTTCCGGATTATTCTCGTAAGCCAGCTCGAGCGCTTGCTTTACTTCCACATTGAAACGGGGGATTTCTTCGTTTAAACTGGCGATCAGTTCCGAAGCATTGGTGATACCCAGGTAGCTACGCAATGATTGAATACAGTCGTCTACTTCAATACGCGCGTTCATCATATTAGTCTGTTCGGTCAGGAGGTTCAGTTCCAGTTGTAGCATTTCATTTTCAGTGATCGTCCCGATATTATACCGTCCCTGGGCATATTGATAGAGGGTATCGGCATTTGCGTAATTATATTGTGCGATTTCCCAGTTGGTCTGTGCGGTGGCCAATTGGAAAAACTGTTGGGTTGCCTGTGCGGCGACCAGTTCGAGTGTTTCTGTCAGGTTCTTTTTTGATTCGGTATAACGGAGAGGTTCGATTTTCCGATCCCATTTGAACTGGTTGTATCCGAACAGGTTTTGTTCGTAGCCGAGCACGATGGGAGTGGTGTTATACGAACTTGTCTTTTCCGAAAACAAATCGAGTCTTTGCAAGGCTGTTTTCACGAAAAGGCTTCCTCCGGTGAATGGTATATTCTGATTGATCGTGAGTCCGGCATCCACCATCAACTGGTTGCGGTGTACGAAACTTTCGCCTCCGTCGGGCAAGGTCACCGAACTGATCGACCGGTTCAGTGAAGGACTGGAGGTGAAAGTCAGACTGGGTAGCATGTTTGCACGATAGGAACGCCAGTTCCAGTAAGCCGCCCTGAAAGAATGTCGGGCAGCGATGGCCTGTGGAGATTGTTCCTGGGCCATGCGTACGGTCTCAGATAAGGTGAGGCGTAGCGTATCCTGCGAGTAAGCCGGGAAAGCGGCCAGTGCAGCAAGGATTATCGATAATATGTGACTTCTCGTATGTTTCATATATTATTAAAAACAAATAGTATGCCATGTTTTTAATATCTTGAATATTAGACAGTAAGTAGTGCGTCCGTTTTTGTGATCAGTGCGTCAGCGCACAAAAAACGTTCGTATTCGCACGCCCTGTTTATTGTTTTAATGCTTATCTTTACCCCCACATATTTAATATACGCATACGATATGAAACAAGGGAAAATACTGATCATCGACGATAATGAAGATGTGCTTTTTGCACTGAATCTGCTGTTGGAACCTTATGTAGAGCAAATCCGTGTGACCACACAGCCGGAGCGTATCGAGCATTTTATGGAAAGTTATGTGCCAGATGTGATCCTGCTGGATATGAATTTCCGGAGGGATGCCATTAGCGGACAGGAAGGTTTTTTCTGGTTGGAGAAGATAAAGAAGGCGGATCCGGATGCCGTTGTCCTTTTTATAACAGCTTATGCCGATACGGAAAAAGCCGTGCGTGCCATCAAAGCCGGTGCGACGGATTTTATCCCTAAACCCTGGGAGAAAGAGAAGTTGCTGGCCACCTTATCTGCCGCCTTGAAACTTCGTGAAAGCCGTACGGAAGTGCGGTCGCTGAAACGCCAGGTAGCGGCTCTGGAGAGTTCGGATGAGGAAGGTTTCGAGATTATCGGTGAGAGTAATGCCATGCAGGAAATCTTTGCAACGATCGAGAAGTTACGTCATACGGATGCCAATATCCTGATCCTGGGGGAGAACGGAACAGGTAAGGATCTTGTTGCCCGTGCCCTGTATCATCATTCGCCGCGTAATGGACAGGTCTTTGTGGGTATCGACCTGGGAAGTATTCCCGAATCGCTTTTTGAAAGTGAACTGTTCGGTTATGAAAAGGGGGCCTTTACGGATGCCCGCCGTGATAAGCCGGGGCGTATGGAGGTGGCAACCGGCGGGACTTTGTTTCTGGACGAAATAGGGAACCTGAGTATGCCGATGCAGGCCAAACTGCTTACTGCGATCGAAAAGCAGCAGATCACCCGGCTGGGGGCTACCCGTCCGGTTTCGATAGATGTCCGCCTGATCTCCGCTACCAATATGAATATTCGTGCAATGGTGGAGGAGGGGACTTTCCGCCAGGACTTGCTTTACCGTATCAACACCATCGAACTGCATATTCCTCCTCTTCGGGAGCGTGGTAATGATATCCAGTTGCTGGCGGATTATTTCCTGATACGCTATGCCCGTAAATATAAGAAAGAGATAAAAGGTTTATCCCGCGAAGCCCGGAGCAAACTGCAAAACTATAACTGGCCGGGAAATGTCAGGGAGTTGCAACATGCCATCGAGCGGGCAGTGATCCTTTCCGACGGATTGATGCTGAAACCGGAGAATTTTATGCTCCAGCCTTCCGTTACCAAAAAGAAAGCGGAACTGGAAGAACTCAACCTCAGCATTCTGGAGAAAGAAGCGATCGAACGTGCTTTGCGGCGTGCCGACGGGAATGTGACCCGTGCCGCCGAGTTGCTTGGTATTACCCGTTTTGCCCTTTATCGGAAATTGGATAAGTTGGGCCTATGAAACGGTATACCATCCTGATAAAGATCGTCCTGATCGTTATATTGTCGCTGACAATTGCATTCCTGATACTGAAAAGCCTCTATTTTACTTCGGTAATGATGAGCGCTATCCTGATCGTATTGGCTTTCTCTTTGTATCTGGACCAACGGAAAACGATTCGCCGGATGGAACATCTGATTGCGAATATTCATTACGGAGACCTGAATCTGTCTTTTCCGGTTCCTACTTCCGGAGGGGCGGAAGCCGAGTTGACTCGTTCGATGAATGAGGCCCTGAATGCTTTTCGTTCCCGGCTTTATAATTCGGTGGTGGCGGAGGCTGAGACAGAAGCCTGGCAGAAACTGATCCGCGTATTGACGCATGAGATTATGAATTCGATAGCCCCTATTATTTCCCTGTCGGAAACGGTGACGGAGCGTGCCGAATTAAACGGAATGAACGAGCGTGACTACGCAATCATGTTGCAAGCCATACAAACGATTCACCGTCGGAGCAAAGGGTTGCTCGACTTCGTGGAGAACTACCGCAAACTGACACGTATACCGACTCCTACCATGCAAATATTCCCGATATCTGTTTTATTCAGCGATTTGCAGAAACTGGTCCCGGCTGACGGTATACACGTTGTCTATTCCATCCGCCCGGCAGAATTACGGTTGTATGCAGACCGGAGCATGATCGAGCAGGTTCTGATCAATTTACTGAAAAATGCCGTTGAGGCGTGCTGCGACAGTGAATCCCCTGAGATTCGTGTAGAGGCTTTCCGGCAGGATGGTATGCCTGTGATAACGGTTTCGGATAATGGCAGCGGGATTGTTCCCGAGGCTTTGGATAAAGTTTTTGTTCCTTTCTTTACTACGAAACAAGGAGGATCGGGTATCGGTTTAAGCGTTTGCCGTCAGATATTGAATCGTCATGGGGGAAATATAACCGTTACTTCGGAAATGGAGAAAGGGACGGTGTTCACCCTGCAATTTCCGGGTACACGTTCCATATAACAATAGTCTACAAAAGCTCTGTTATCTTCTTTTTCAGATCGTTGGGTTTGATCGGTTTGGCTACGTAGTCGCTGAATCCGCTTTGTTTCACCCGTTGTTCGTCTTCGGCAAAGGCAAAAGCGGTCACGGCTATGATGGGGATAACGGTATTATCTTTGCGTATCTCTTTCGTTGCCTGGTATCCGTCCATAAGCGGCATTTTCAAATCCATGAGGATCATGTCCGGATGATATTTTCTGTATAAGTCTACTGCTTCCTGACCGTTCCAGGCATGTACCAGGTTGTATTCCTTGAGGATTGCTTTTATATACGTGTAGTTGCTTTCGTTGTCTTCGGCAATCAGTAAGGTTGACTTTTTATTGTTATTCTCAGTAAAGGCATTATTCTGTATTTCTATTTGTACAGGTTCTGCCGCAGCAACGTGCGATTCTTCAATAACCGTATCGGGTAGGGTGAACCAGAAAGTCGAACCTTGTCCCAGTTCAGATTCCACGCCGATCTCTCCTCCCAGCTTCTGTACGATCATCTGGCTGATAGACAGTCCGAGCCCGGTTCCCTGAGCGAAACTGTCTAACTTGACAAAGCGCTGGAAAACGCTGTCTTTGATCTTTTTATCGATACCGCATCCGGTATCGGAGACAAAGAATAGTAATTTGCCGTCCTTATGTTGATAGCCGAAACGTATTCCGCCTTCTTTGGTGAACTTGATGGCATTGTTGATAAAGTTGGTTATTACCTGCGACAAGCGGTTCTTGTCTGTCCGGATGATGCAATGAGACATCTTTTCGATAAATGAAACCTGCACGCCTTCTGCTGCTTTCAGGCGGGAGGTCTGCTCTATATCACATAATAACTGATTGATATCGACATCTGAATAAACAAATTCGAGCGTATTGGCCTCGATCTTGGACAGGTCCAGAATATCATTGATCAACTGCAACAGGAGTTCATTATTGTTATTGATAATATTGATGTATTCTTCGCGTTCCTCCAATTCTTCGGTCATGGCAAGCAGGCCGGAGAAACCGACAATCGCATTAAGCGGCGTACGTATCTCATGGCTCATATTTGCAAGGAAGGCCGATTTCAGGTGATCCGATTCTTCCGCTTTTTCCTTAGCCAGTCTCAATTCGTTCTCAGCTAGTTTCTGTTTGGTGACATTTTCTTTCTTGAATACTACCCCCAAAAGATTTTCCTTAGCATCGAGTATCGGGTTGGCAAATACATGTGTATATTCACCCGGGGCACATTGCTTGACGAGCTCAAACGGTTTCCGGCTTTCCATGGCGGAAATCAGTGCACATTCATCGCAGAATGGTTTTTGCCCGTCTTTAACTAGGCAACAGTTTCTAGGACCATATTGCGGACTGCAAGGCATTTTTATCTGATTCTCCCATTTGACCGAATAATCCGGTTTGATGAAACGGATAGAAGACTGTATGTTATTCATAATAATAACATTGTCTTTCTGCAGGTCCATCAGTTCGTCTTTCAACCGGTTGGTTCTGAACAGGAAGAACAGGATCATTATCAGGAAAAGCAACAATACGCATGCAACGATCAGCAGGATCTCAAATCTGTATTTGATAAACAGATTGCCCTCCACATTGATCAGCGTGGAATCGGCAGGCAGACGGTCTCTTTCTATATTGAACTCTCTTAGTTTTTTGGCATCGAAAGTATATCCGTTGGGAATACTTACTGCCTTCATCTCTTTTTGGAGTACTTTCTTTGTTTGGATATCGATAGCCTGTTTGGCAAGATCTTTACCGATGGAACGGTATTTAGGCATGTAACCGCCTATTGCCCAATGGCTAAGTCCGATAGAAGTCAGTGTAATAGCCGGAAGATTCGGGTTACCTGCCATCATGGTGTAGGTTGCGTTACCTACATAATACCCGTCGTTTACATCTACACGCCAGGTTCCCAGTAGGATTACGGTTTCCTTTGGAAGTCTCTTTATTTGTTCGACAATGGTGTAGATATTATTTTTCCGGCCGTCCAGTAGTATGAGATTCTGGTCCGGAAACTTCTTCATTTCCTTTTTTACCAGTGCTTGCAAGGAGATACCTCCGTAGCTGTTATCCGTTATTAAAGCAAAATGTTTTGTTGCGGGATAAAGATTCAAAGCCAGTTCTATATTCTTTTTTATATCATAATTATAGATAAAACCAGACAGATAGAATCCGTTGTCTATGTAACTTTGGATATCGATACTCTCCGGGTCCCAGTCTGCCATTACGGTATTGGAGTCCGGCAGAATAACTGCATTTCGGCTAACCATCCCACACAGGATAGGAATATCTTTTAGGATCGGTTCATCCTGCGACAGGTAAGAAGACCATCCTTCCTGGCCTAGAATGACTATGGCCTGCGGAGTGTTCTCGTTGTTATATTTTTTTAGCAAGGTTGCCATTTTCCCTTTCCATAAAGGAGCCTCCGGCAAACTTTTACAGTTCATGTTTTCTATGATGACCGGAGCTGTACCTCCCAGACGTTTGTACTCCTCCATGAATTCGGAGATATTTTGCGTGGTATTACGAGTATCCGGGTTATAGGAGCTGATAATAAGGATCGGATGGGTGTCTTCAGCATGGGCCGGGATAGACATAATAAGACATACAAGTATGAATAGTATTTGTATGTGGCATATAATATTTCTTAGAATCACTTTCAACATTGATATCTTCTCTGTTACTGTCTGTTTCCCGGCTACAAAAATAGGAATTATTTGTGATCTATGTAGAACTATGGTCAATAAAAACAGAAGAAAATCAAGGGTATTATATTTCTATCATGATTCCTATACTGGGCAACATCGTTCCCGTCATGCGTTCTACCGGCTTCAATTCATATCGTTGTTCGCTTTTTGGGGCATCGGGGTTCAGTATTTTACCTGTTTTTATATAGACGTCCTGTTCTTTGTATTTCGAATTAAGTACGTTCTGAAGATCGATATAGAATCCGAGCATTACTTTTTTCAGATAAAATGTTTTATCTATGCGCAGGTCCAGCTGGGTGAATGGTTTCAGGCGTTCGCTATTGAAGCGGCTGTAGTCGTAATAGAGACTGCCGCTGGCATCCCAGGCTTCCACATAACTGCTTTTCTCCACATCGTAAGGCGTGTATGGTGCGCCGCCTACTACCCGGAGTTTGGCGCCTATGTCCCAGTTTTTGGGGAGTGAATAGGTGCCGCTGAAGGTGAACAGATGTTTGTTATCCCAGGCGGAAGGAAGGTATTTACCTGTATTTCTTCCGTCTTTATATTCACTGCGGACATAGGTGTAGGAAGCAATGAAAGTGAGTCCTTTGTAATTATACCAGCGTCCCATCAGTTCCATTCCGTAAGCTCGTCCGGTAGCGGTGGAGGTGACGGCTTCATTTCCCAGAACACCGTAGTCGGTTCCTTTCGAAGCCAAAGGAATGCTGTCGATGACCGACATCGGATAGCGGTTATAATGTTTGTAAAACCCTTCGGCTGTGAATTTAAGGAAAGAGGAGGGACGATATTCCAGTCCCAGTCCGGCCTGGTCGCTGCGGATATATTGAAGGGCGTTTCCCTTGTTGACATAATTCCCGTCGTTATCCTTAAATCCCATAACGGTGTACGGAGGTAACTCATAGTAACGCCCGGCGTTGGCATTCAGGTAGATATCGCCGGCTATCCGGTAAGACAACGAAAGGCGTGGCGAGAGTTGGTCAAGCATATTCTTCATTTTAGATGAATAATTGTTGGCATCGGCACGAAGTCCCAGCGAGGCGGTAAAACGCTCATTGTCGCTTTCGTAGATGGCGGTGGCATACAATCCCCATTTCCAGATTCCCAGGTCGGTCTGATAGGTGATCTCACGGGGAATAGTGGTAAATTGTTTCTGGAATGTATGGTTTGTATACTCCGAATAATCGATGTTGCCACCTGCCTGGAGTTGTATGTAAGGGAGGCGGAAGATATTTTCGCTACGGAGTTTGTTCTCTATCTCGTCCGAGCGGTAATTGAGCGTAAGATTTTCCGGCATGCTTTCGTCGTTATCCCGGTATTTGATGTTTTTGTTGTTCATCTGGCTACGGCTGACGATAACTGAATAGATGTTTTTCCCGGTATAATGCTTGTAGACGGCTCCCAGGGTATAGGTCTTTTGTTTTACAACCGGCAGGTAAGCCAGGATATATTGGTTCTTTTCGCTCATATCTTTCATCCCGGTATTCAGTTTCATATCATCTATGGCTCCTAATCCGAGAAAAGTGAGTTCGTTTTTCTTGTTGAAAGCATGTTTGATCTTGAACTGGGCATCGGTGAAAGTCGGCAGGAACGGCAGTCCGATCATGTCGAACAGAAATTGCAGATATGAACGCCTGATAGAGACCTGGTAGGTTGTTTTGTCGCCCATCGGTCCGTTAACCGACAGTCCGACATCGGAGGCTCCGACCACCCCGCGCAGGGAAAACTTTTCTTTATTCCCGTCCTGTAGTTTGAAATCCAGCACGGAGCTCAATGCATTCCCTCTGGCAGCGGGAAATGCTGCCGAATAGAAGTTTACTTCGCGTATGAAATCAGGATTAATGATTCCGACCGGTCCGCCCGAAGCGCCTTGTGTTGAAAAGTGATTGATATTCGGAATTTCTACTCCATCCAGGAAGAAACGGTTCTCGGAAGGGCCGCCGCCTCTTACCATCAGATCGTTCCGGAATGCAGCTGTGGAAGCGACTCCGGGAAAAGATTGTACGACACGCGATATGTCACGGTTACCTCCAGCACTCTTTTCTATCTCTTTGAAGCCTATAACGCGCAGTCCGAGCGGACTTTCGGCTGTTTTACGAAATGGGGAAGCCACAACACTGACTTCCTGCAGGTTTTCGCTGCCCGGCTCCAACTCGATCGGGTAAAATATATCTTTATTGGCAACGCGGAACTCGGCGGTTACTTCCGGCTTATATCCCAGGAAGGAAGCCTGAAGACGATAACTGCCGGGGGCGACTCCGGTGATCTCGAAATTACCGACGGAATCGGTTGCTGTTCCTTGTGTTGTGTTCCAGATCACCACTGTTGCGTAAGGCACCGGTTCACCACTTGCAGCTTCCTTTACGATCCCTTTTATGGAATAGCTTTTCTGGGCCTGCATGAACTGGATGCAGGCAATAAATAATACCAGGAAGATATATGCTCTTTTATACATCGCTATCGGTTTTTTGGCAAAGATACTATAATATTAGGGAAGGATTGGTTCTAATAGGATATGAACTGTAATTATTGCATCATTACCGGGCGCATATTAGGATTCCCCAAGTTCTTATCCGGTGAAGGATGGAAATATCATATATTATGATACTGCATTTTCATATATTATGCGAATTAAGTATTATAATATATGAGAAAGTAATATCACAATATATGATACTAATGTTCTTAGTATAGGGGTGACTTTGCCTGAAATAGGGTTAATGCATGCCTCTGCCTAACTCTGTTTAATTTTCCTTACCTTTGCAGTCAAATGCAAGTATAGTAGTGCAGAATCAGATGAAACGGGAATTACAGCAGACGGCTGACGGTAGCCATACATTATTTATTCCGGAGATGGATGAACATTACCATTCGGTAAACGGGGCGGTACAGGAATCGCGCCATGTATTTATTGAAGCCGGATTGCATCATCAGGCAAAAAAGGATATCACTGTTTTTGAGATTGGTTTCGGGACAGGGTTGAATGCTTTCCTTACTTTACTGGATGCAGAAGAGAATAATCGCTCTGTGAACTATTATTCCATAGAACTTTATCCGCTTGGAGCCGAACTGGTCCGGGCGCTGAATTACGGCGACGTGATCTGTCCGGAAAAGAAAGAATGGTTTGAGGCCCTGCATGTTGCCACCTGGAATGAAGCTGTAAGAATAACCGATCGTTTCACTTTGCATAAAATACAGGGAGATAGTAATCACTGTGAATTGCCGGAAGAAATAGACCTCGTTTATTTCGATGCTTTTGCTCCGGATAAGCAACCGGAAATGTGGAGTCAGGAGATATTCGATAAATTATATGCGCATATGGCGGAAGGAGGAATCCTTACCACCTATTGTGCCAAAGGAGTAGTCCGCCGTATGATGCAGAAGGCCGGGTATTCCGTTGAAAGAATACCCGGCCCTCCGGGAAAACGCGAAATGCTCCGCGCTATAAAGTCTTCATTATAGAAGTGCGTCGATTTTAGCTACGAAAGCCGATTTCTGTGCTGCACCTACTTGTTTGTCTACTAATTTCCCGTCTTTAAAGAAAAGAACGGTCGGAATATTGCGGATACCGAACTGGGCAACGACATCGTTGTTGTTGTCTACGTCCATTTTACCGATTGTAACCTTACCTTCGTATTCGGTAGCCAGTTCGTCGATGATCGGACTTACCATGCGGCAGGGGCCACACCATTCAGCCCAAAAGTCAAGGACCATAGGCTTGCCTGCGTTTACTAACTCTTCAAAATTTGCATCTGTAACTTCTAGTGCCATAATTATATATCTAATTTAAATTGTTCCCTTTTGAGGTGCCAAAAGTAGTAATTCTTTCCACACCGTACAACTTTACCCGTTAATTTTGAAATCAATAGTTGAATTCTCCTGCAGGAACTCAATCAGCTTGCCTGTTACGTTTAACCGGATATTCTGTGAGAAGAAATTTTGTGAAATATTGTGTTCGCCATCTACCACTTTGAAATATAACAAGCTCTGTCCCGGATTGTTTTTGATGAGCACAGATAATTCATTGACTGTAGGCTCGTCGAGATCGTGGATCGGCAGAGTGATACTGATTTTTTCGATCAGCTTATCCTTTTCGTCCTGCAACAGGCGGATGGAACCGATATTGAAATCGAGTTCGTTTTCGTTCCAGCGGCGAGGCTCTACGCGGGCTGTGATGAGCAGGTACATACCGGGTTTGCAATATTTGCTGTATTCGATATAGTTATTACCGAACAAAGCGATCTCTCCACTGCCGGTGAAATCTTCTATTTTAACTACTCCGTAAGGCTTTCCTGTCTTGGTCATTCCCTCACGGAAATCGGTTACGATTCCGCCTAACAACATTTCGCGCCCTTTCAGGCTTTCCCGGTCGTTGATCTCTGCCATGCCCGTATTGCATACGTATGTCAGAACGATACGATATTCATCCAGCGGATGGGCGGAGAGGTAAATACCTATCAGTTCCTTTTCTTTATTCAGGCGTTCCAGATCACTCCAACGCTGGCAAACCGGAATTTCGGGTTTGGCAATGGCTACAAGCAGGTCATCGCCGCCGAACAGGGAGTTGGCTGCTGAGTTTTTATCCATCTGGAACTTATTGCCATAACGCACCAGCGTATCAAGAAAGACTTCGCCTTTGCCTGTTTCTGCAAAGAATTGTTCGCGCTGGATACCAAAATTATCGAAGGCACCGGCCAACGCAAGCGATTCGATATTTTTCTTATTACATGCTGTCAGGTTGACGCGTTCCACAAAGTCGAAGATATTTTTATACGGACCGTTTTTCTTCCGTTCCTCGATGATATTCAATACGGCCGATTCACCTACGCCTTTCACGGCGCCTAGCCCGAAACGGATGTTCTTGTTTTTATCTACGCTGAACTTCAGGATGGATTCGTTGACGTCCGGTCCTAATACCTGCATACCCATTGCTTTGCATTCGTCCATAAACTTCGTGATATCGACGATGTTGGACAAACTTCGGCTCAGAACGGCTGCCATATATTCGGACGGATAGTTCGCTTTCAGGAAGGCCGTCTGATAAGCAACCCACGAATAGCAGGTGGCGTGGCTCTTGTTGAAGGCGTAGGAAGCAAACTTTTCCCAGTCGGACCAAATTTTTTCAAGCGTTTTTGCCTCGTATCCATTATCCTGTCCACCTTTCATGAACTTCGATTTCAGGTGGTTCATCTTGTCGATCAACTTCTTACCCATCGCCTTACGCAGAGCGTCACTCTCACCACGGGTGAAGTTTGCCAGCAAACGCGACAGAAGCATGACCTGTTCCTGGTAGACGGTAATACCGTAAGTGTCTTTCAGGTATTTCTCCATGACCGGTATATCATATTCGATCGGCTTGCGTCCGTGTTTACGGTCGATAAAGTCGGGGATATAATCCATTGGTCCCGGACGATACAGGGCATTCATGGCGATCAGGTCTTCGAACTTGGAGGGTTGAAGCTCTTTCAGGTATTTTTGCATACCTGCCGATTCAAACTGGAATGTACCGGTCGTTTTACCGTCGCAATATAATTTATAAGTTGCCGGATCTTCCAGGCTGATATGGTCGATATCGAGTTCGTGTCCGGTAGTCAGGCGGATGTTTTCAATAGCCTCTTTGATGATGGACAACGTTTTCAGTCCCAAAAAGTCCATTTTGATCAATCCGGTTTCTTCGATCACCGAACCTTCGTATTGAGTAACCAGCATTTCCTCGCCGGTTTCTTTATCTTTTGCCGTACTGACAGGCACGACGTCCGAAATATCATATCGTCCGATGATGACACCACAGGCATGTACACCGGTATTACGCACGTTGCCTTCCAGCATTTGTGCATATTTTAATGTATCGCGTGCCAACGGATCGTTACCGGTCGCTGCTTCTTTCAGTTCAGGAACGTAGTTGATCGCATCTTTCAGTTTGAACTTCTTCATATCCGGTATCTTATCCGGTACCAGCTTAGCCAGACGGTTCGATTCGGAAAGCGGAAGTTTCTGTACACGGGCAACGTCCTTGATGGCCGATTTGGTAGCCATTGTACCGTAGGTAATAATATGTGCCACACGGTCAGCTCCGTATTTTTCCGTTACCCAACGCAATACTTCGCCACGACCGTCATCGTCGAAGTCGGTATCGATATCGGGGAGGGAGATACGGTCCGGATTCAGGAAACGTTCGAACAGCAGGTCATACTTAATCGGGTCGATCTTTGTGATTCCCAGGCAGTATGCAACTGCCGATCCGGCAGCCGATCCACGTCCCGGTCCCACCGATACGCCCAATTCTTCGCGGGCAGCGGCGATAAAGTCTTGCACGATAAGGAAGTATCCGGGAAAACCCATTGTCTTCATGATGTGTAACTCAAAGTCCAGACGTTCCCTGACTTCATCATTCAGGTTGTCTCCGTAACAAACCTTTGCACCGTCGTATGTCAGTTTTCTCAGGTAGTCGGCTTCCAGCTTGATACGGTATAATTTATCGTATCCGCCGAGTTTCTTTATTTTGTCTTTGGCATCTTCTTCGCTTAACACTACGTTGCCGTTTTCATCACGGGTGAACTCTTCGAACAAGTCCTGTTCCGAGAATTTTTCGCGATATGACTCTTCTGTCCCGAAATCTTCAGGGATGGCGAAGGTTGGCATGATAGGACCACTGTCGATGGAGTAGAAATCTACTTTGTCTGCTATTTCAAGCGTGTTGCTGAGTGCTTCCGGGATGTCTGCAAAGATGGCATTCATCTCGGCTGTCGTTTTCATCCATTCCTGCTTGGAATAACGCATACGTGTCGGGTCGTCCAGATCCTTTCCGGTACTGAGGCAGATCAGGCGGTCGTGTGCTTCGGCATCTTCCTGATTAACGAAATGGACGTCGTTGGTAGCGATCAGCTTGACATTATGTTTGCGGGCGAGTTCGATCAGGACCTTGTTCACTTCCTGCTGTTTGGGATACGTGGTGCAATCGGCGTTCGGGTCGTGTGTTTCGTGCCGTTGCATTTCCAAATAATAATCTTCTCCGAACAGTTTTTTGAACCACAGGATGGATTCTTCTGCTTTATCTATCCGATCATGCATAATATGCTGCGGTATTTCGCCACCCAAACAAGCGGAACAGACAATCAGGTCTTCGTGATATTTCTCCAGTAATTCATGGTCGATACGCGGACGGCCGTAAAAACCTTCTGTCCAAGAGATGGAAACCATCTTGATCAGGTTTTTGTAGCCTTTTAGGTTTTTAGCCAGTATGATCAGGTGGTAACCGCTACGGTCTTCCTTCGCTGTTTTGTTATGCCTTCCGTTGCGGGCGCAATAGCACTCGCAGCCGATAATCGGTTTGAATATCTTTTTCTTTTCTGCTTCTATCAGAGACGGAATCTCCTGCAGGCGTGCCTGCTCTTCGGTGGAAAGAGCTTCTTTCCCTTTGAGGGCTTTCTGTTCTTTTTCCAGGTCTTTGATGGCTCCAAGCGGTTTCCCGTTCTTCTTGGAGACCTTGTTGAAGAACTCCTTTATACCGAACATATTACCGTGATCGGTAACAGCAATGGCGTTCATGCCGTCTTTTTGTGCCTTGTCAATCAGTGCATCGATCGAGGCTTGTCCGTCCAGCAGCGAGTACTGGGTGTGGACGTGTAGATGTATAAATGGTTCCATATATAATTGAAAAAGCTTTTATATTTTATCAAACAAAGGTACAGCTTTTGTTTGAATAATGTGAATGTTTAGAAATCTGTTTATGAGGGTATCCTCTAAAATAAAATACCATACAGGAAAACATCTGTTAAAATCATAGAATAAGTATCATCATTAGAAAAAAAAACTATCTTTGCTCATGGAAAAGAGGATATAATATGAAAAAGATAGGATTGGTAATAATATTAGTGATGTTGATGATTGTGCCGGCTACAGCACAGATCACTTGGGGTGTGCGTGGTGGCTTGGCTTATTCGTCGCTGGTGCAGAAAATAGACAACAATTATCAATCGGGCGCCCGTTTCGGATTTAGTGTAGCGGGACTGGCTCAGATACCTTTATATAAAAGATTGTCGCTTCAGCCGGAAGTCGCTTTTGTGCATCAGGGTGGTAATTACCTGTCAAAAATCTCAGAAGGAGACGGTACGGATTTAGCTTATCCGAAAACAAAATGTAACTATTATTCTATTCTTGTGCCTGTAAATCTGGTATATACCTTTCAGTTTACCGATGTTTATTTCAGTGTGATGGCCGGTCCGGCTGTCGATTTCTCTCTGTTTGGAAAAATGCGTACTAAGAATGTGGATAGCGATATCGTTTTCGGACAGTCAGGCGAAGCCGATCTTAAAACTTTCGACTTGGGGGTAAACCTTGGGTTACAGGTAGAATATTCGAATTTCTTCTTCTCCGTATCTGCCCTGTGCGGAACACTCGACCGCCGTACCACCAAACACGACGGCGAATCATCCCTTTATCAGAATAATGTAACATTCTCGTTGGGGTATTATTTCCGCCGGTAAATTTTTTCAATTAAAATAGGAATTAGGGAAAAGCATAACTCTCCGGCTATTCCCTTTTGTTGTATATCTTCTGCTCATAATCGTTTGGATGCGAAAAAGATGTACAAATGTTTTGTATTTCGAAGAAAAGCCGTACCTTTGCAAGCCGAATATTATCAAATTGTACTAAGGGTTTAGTTTCTAGCACATTATTACGTCAAGTGTCCGTAGTGATAATGATAGCGAAAAACTAGGCGCTTGTTTTTTAGAGTTATTAATTAATTAATTTATTAAGCAGTGGATACTTTAAGTTTTAAGACCATTTCTGCAAACAAAGCAACTGTAAACAAAGAGTGGGTCATCGTTGACGCTGATGGACAGACTTTGGGACGCCTTTGTGCAAAAGTAGCAAAGCTTTTGCGCGGCAAGTACAAACCCAACTTCACTCCTCATGTTGATTGTGGTGATAATGTAATCATTATCAATGCAGATAAAATCGTTCTGACAGGAAACAAATGGAACGATCGTATTTATTTGAGATATACCGGATATCCCGGTGGACAGATCGAGTACACACCTAACGACTTGATGAAGAAAGGTGCCAGCCATCTGTTCAGAAAAGTAGTAAAGGGTATGTTGCCTAAAAACCGTCTGGGTGCTAAGTTACTTGCTAACTTATATGTATATGAAGGAACAGAGCACAAACACGAAGCTCAACAGCCTAAGTCAATCGATATAAACTCACTTAAATAATAACTATGGAAGTAGTAAATGCAATAGGAAGACGTAAAGCAGCAGTTGCTCGCGTATTCGTTAGCGAAGGAACGGGAAAGATAACTATCAACAAACGTGATCTTGCAAATTACTTTCCTTCTACAATCCTTCAGTTCATTGTTAAGCAGCCGCTTGCAAAGCTGAATGTTGAAGAACAATATGATATCAAGATCAACCTTGATGGTGGTGGATTCAAAGGTCAGTCAGAAGCTGCACGTTTGGCTATCGCTCGTGCTTTGATCAAGATTAATCCGGAAGATAAGTCTGCCTTGAGAGCAGAAGGATTCGTAACTCGCGATCCTCGTTCTGTTGAACGTAAGAAACCGGGTCAGCCAAAAGCTCGTAAGAGATTCCAGTTCAGCAAACGTTAATGTTATTTGTGAGTTTCTTACAAGGACAAAGCGTTTAGTATCTAAATTGTCGGGATTTCTTTTGCATGCAGACATGCCGGGGAACTACCTGATAGTTGAAAATTAAACAGAAAGTAAACGATTTAAAAAGAAAAAAATGTCAAGAGTTAATTTTGATCAGTTATTAGAAGCTGGTGTACACTTCGGACACTTAAAAAGAAAGTGGAATCCCGCTATGGCTCCTTATATCTTTATGGAGCGCAATGGTATTCATATCATTGATTTATATAAAACAGTTGCTAAAGTAGACGAAGCAGCAGAAGTAATGAAAAACCTGGCAAAACAGGGCAAGAAAGTACTTTTCGTTGCTACTAAAAAACAAGCAAAACAAGTTGTCGCTGATAAGGCTGCTTCAGTAGGTATGCCTTACGTTATCGAACGCTGGCCGGGTGGTATGTTGACTAACTTCCCGACTATCCGTAAAGCCATCAAAAAGATGACTACTATCGATAAGATGACAAAAGACGGTACATTTGATAACCTGTCAAAAAGAGAAAAACTTCAGATCACTCGTCAGCGTGCTAAGCTGGAAAAGACATTAGGTTCTATCGTAGACCTGACTCGTCTTCCGTCTGCTTTGTTCGTTGTTGACGTGATGAAAGAACATATCGCAGTTCGCGAAGCCAACCGTCTGGGTATCCCTGTTTTCGGTATGGTTGATACTAACTCAAACCCGAACAACATCGACTACGTGATCCCGGCTAACGACGACGCTACTAAATCAGTAGAAGTTATCTTAGGCGCTATCTGCGAAGCTATGAACGAAGGTTTGCAGGAACGCAAAGCTGAAAAGATCGATACAGAAGCAGCAGGTGAAGGCGAAGGCGCTAAAAGAGAACGCAAAGCTAAAGCTGCTGTAAAGAAAGAACGTACTAAGAAGGAAGACGAAGAAGCTTTGAACGCTAAAGTTGCCGACAAGTACGCTAAGGATATCGAAGAATAATTCAGTTGACAATTGCCGGTTGACAATTGACAATTAGAATATAAATACAATGGGCAATTGGCTTTTGACAGTAAGAGATTGTCAATAGGTAATTGTCCATTGTTCGTTAATAAAGAAGTAGAAAGAGTATAAACATTAAATAAGAAGGAAATAAGATTATGGCTGTAACTATGGCTGATATTACCAAGCTGCGCAAGATGAGTGGAGCTGGTATGATGGACTGCAAGAAAGCGTTGACCGAATCTGATGGCGACATCGAAAAGGCAATGGAAATTATCCGTAAAAAAGGACAGGCTATCGCCGCTAAGCGTTCAGACCGTGACGCTGCAGAAGGTTGTGTGTTAGCAAAGAAAGATGGCGGGTTCGCCGCTGTTATCGCTTTGAAATGCGAAACAGACTTTGTTGCTAAGAACGAAGATTTCGTTGCTTTGACTCAGGCTATCCTGGATGCTGCTGTGGCTAACAAATGTCAGACTTTGGATGAAGTAAAGGCTTTGCCTATGGGTAAAGGTACTATTCAGGACGCTGTTACTGACCGTAGCGGTATCACTGGCGAAAAGATGGAACTGGACGGTTATAATGTGGTAGAAGGTGCTTACACTACTGTTTATAACCATATGGGTAAAAATCAGCTTTGTACGATCGTTGCTTTCAACAAAGAATCAGAAGAAGCTGCTCACAACATCGCTATGCAGATCGCTGCCATGAATCCTATCGCTATCGATGAAGCTGGTGTTCCTGAATCAGTAAAAGAAGCTGAAATACAGGTGGCAATTGAAAAGACAAAGGCTGAACAGGTACAGAAGGCTGTTGAAGTTGCTTTGAAGAAGGCAGGTATCAATCCTTCACATGTAGATAGCGAAGACCATATGGAAAGCAATATGGCTAAGGGCTGGATTACTGCTGAAGACGTAGCTAAGGCTAAGGAAATTATCGCAACTGTTTCTGCTGAAAAAGCTGCTAATTTACCGGAACAAATGATTCAGAACATCGCTAAAGGTCGTCTTAGCAAATTCTTGAAAGAAGTTTGCTTGCTGAACCAAGAAGATATCATGGATGGCAAAAAGACTGTAAAAGAAACAATGAAGGAAGCAGATCCTGAATTGCAGATTCTTGCATTCAAACGCTTCACTTTGCGCGCTGAATAATTTTGCGTTAGCAGAATAAAATAAAATAAAAAAGGGGCTTCGATTATTTCGGAGTCCCTTTTTCTATATATAAAAGTTTACTTTCTCTTATTTCAGTTCAGCCAAAGCCTCTTTGATACGTTTGATGGCTTCCACGATGTTTTCATCGCTGGTAGCATAACTCATACGGATACATTCGGGAGCACCGAATGAAGTACCGCCTACGCAGGCAACGTGTGCCTTTTCCAGCAGATACATAGCCAGGTCGTCAGCATCTTTGATTGTGTTGTTTCCGTCAGCTTTACCATAATAGTAGCTACATTTCGGGAACAGGTAGAAAGCGCCTTCCGGCTTATTTACTTCGAATCCCGGAACTTCTTTAGCCAGATTAACGATCAGGTCACGACGGCGTTCGAATGCTTTACGCATTTCTTCAACCGGTTCCTGTGAGCCTGTGTAAGCAGCTTCGGCAGCTTTCTGGGAGACAGAGCAAGGACCTGAGGTGTATTGACCTTGTAATTTGTTTACAGCCTTCACGATCCATTCCGGTCCGGCAATGAAACCGATACGCCAGCCTGTCATTGCATATGCTTTGGATACGCCGTTTACAATAACGGTGCGATCTTTCATGCCGTCGACAGAAGCGATACTGTGGTGTTTGCCGATATAGTTGATGTGTTCGTAGATCTCGTCAGCAATAACGATGATATCTGGATGTTTTTTCAATACTTCTGCTAAACCAGCCAGTTCTTCTGCACTGTAAACAGAACCAGTCGGATTGGACGGAGAGCAGAGGATCAACGCCTTTGTCTTCGGTGTGATAGCAGCTTCCAGCTGTGCCGGAGTGATCTTGAAATCCTGTTCGATACCTGCTGTAACGATTACCGGTTTACCTTCAGCCAGTTTGACCATTTCAGGATAGCTTACCCAGAACGGTGCCGGAATGATAACTTCGTCTCCGGGATTAACCAACACCAGAATTGTGTTACAAACGGATTGTTTAGCTCCGTTCGCGCAGGAAATCTGTGTAGCTGCGTATTCCAACCCGTTTTCATTCTTCAGCTTGGTAACGATAGCATTGCGTAATGCCGGATAACCGGGAACCGGAGAGTAGCGAGAGAAATTGTCGTCTACCGCTTGCTTGGCTGCTTCCTTGATGTGATCAGGTGTGTTGAAATCAGGTTCTCCCACACTCAGGTTGATAACATCGATACCTTGTGCTTTGAGCTCATTGCTCTTCTGAGACATCGCCAACGTAGCGGAAGGCGATAAACTTGCTAAACGATCTGAAACTTGTGTCATAACACTGCTGTTTGTATAGGTTATTTTAAATAGTTGCGACAAAAGTAATTAATAATCGGATTCTTTGCAACAAATTGCTAATTATTTGATGTTATGGAGAACATGTCCCATACGCTCCTTTTTTGTCTTCATATAAAATTCATTATATTTGTTCGGAGTGACTTCGATAGGAACGTTTTCCACAATTGTTAAACCATAAGCTTCCAGGCCTACACGCTTGATCGGATTGTTTGTCATCAGGCGCATTTTGGTAATGCCGATGTGCTTCAGGATCTGTGCTCCGACGCCATAATCGCGTTCATCAGCCTGGTGTCCCAAATGCAGGTTGGCGTCTACCGTATCCAATCCTTCTTCCTGAAGTTTGTAAGCTTTCATTTTATCCATCAGGCCGATGCCGCGTCCTTCCTGGTTCAGGTAGACGATAGCTCCGCGTCCTTCTTTTTCAATCATTTGCATGGCTTTGTGCAACTGTTCGCCGCATTCGCAACGCATAGAACCGAAAATATCACCGGTTGCACAAGATGAATGTACGCGAACCAATACCGGTTCCTCTCCGGATATATCGCCTTTTATCAGAGCGATATGCTCCAATCCGTTACTTTTCTGTCGGAAAGGGATCAGGTGGAAATGACCGTACTGGGTCGGCATATCGACTTCTACACCTTTGTCAACAATGGACTCTGTTTTTAGGCGGTAGGCAATCAGATCCTTAATACAAATGATCTTGATATCGAACTTTTTAGCTACTTCCACTAATTGCGGCAGACGTGCCATTGTTCCGTCTTCATTGATGATCTCGATCAATGCCCCCGCAGGATAGAGGCCGGCCAGGCGGGCCAGGTCGACAGCTGCTTCGGTATGACCGGCACGACGGAGTACACCGCGTGAACGGGCTCGCAGCGGGTTCACATGTCCCGGACGTCCCAGGTCAGAAGGCTTTGTCTGTGTATCAGCCAGTGCACGGATCGTTTCGGCACGGTCGAACATGGATACACCGGTCGTGCAACCGCCACCCAGTTTGTCGACAGTTACGGTGAACGGTGTCTCGAGCATAGAGGTGTTTCTGGCAACCTGCATATCCAGGTCCAGCTCCTGGCAACGTTCTTCGGTGATCGGGGCGCATAATACACCACGACCATATGTCATCATGAAATTTACTTTTTCGGGCGTTATCTTTTCCGCAGCAACAATGAAGTCCCCTTCGTTTTCACGATCTTCGTCGTCAACAACGATCAGGAATTTACCTTCACGAAAATCTTCGATTGCTTCTTCGATGGTGTTTAATTTGATCTCACTCATATCTGTTTTAATTTTTAATTTCTAAGTTCCGGATCATATCTTCCAATTCGCGGCTTGTTTTTTGTACTACTTGTATATCATGGCGTAATAATTTACGCTGGTATGTAGCAAGCAAATAGACCGGAAGTCCGATCGGGAAAAATATACCGAATGCCAGTCCGATCTTTCCGTTGAGATTTGCATTCAGTTGGTTGTATCCGCCGATAACAGGATAATCCATCAGTTTGTTTAGTACCAGATTCTGATCGGAGTTACCCAGTTCTTCAATGATACCTTCCATTTCTGTAGCCAGCTGTTCTGCCGTATGATCCTTTCCGCCTTGTTTCCAGAAAGTGAAATAGTTCAACCAACGTTTATGGCTTTTGAGATATTCGGCGCAGTTTTCCGCCAGCTTATCCAGGCGCGGCAACATAGCTGCATAGTCCGGATTAAAAATGATTACCTCTTTTTTCTCCACCTTACGTCCGGCCCGTTTACCAATAAAATTCTTTATGGCGTTCAGATAGGTGTCTGCATTCAATATGACACTGTCATTAACAGCCTTATAAGTCAGGAAAATCCCTAGTGGTGCCAGAATAGCGGAACTCAGCCACATTCCTTCCCAGGCTTCCCATATACCGTCGCGTGCCATTTTAAATCCGATATTGTCTATAATATAATAGAATATAAACAGGATTACGGAAATAACGACCGGCATTCCCAGTCCTCCCTTACGGATAATTGCTCCCAGTGGGGCACCGATAAAGAAGAAGACCATACAAGCGAAAGATAAGGTGAATTTCTTATGCCATTCAGTCAGGTGGCGGCGTACTTTGTAAGCCTCGTCTCCTAATGTTGCAGCTTTGAAATAATAATCGGCCTTTACACTTTCAATGTTTGATTTGGCACGGACCAATAAGGCGGCTTGCCCGCTTGGTGCTTCGGCTTTATACAAACTATCGAAATTGATTATTTTGACCGGTTCGTTTGATATTTTGGTGAGAGAATCAGCGTCGTTTGCTGTTGCAGTATTGCCGGTTCCCGTTTCTGCCTGTTGGGATAACTCCCTTTTGGGTTTGGAGAATGTCTTTTTATAAGACATGTCATACACATTTTTGGAATTGATCGCCTTGATGCTGTCGAGCCGTACGGTCATGGAGTCAATAGAGGTCTGTAAATCCTTCAGCTGCTTACCCATATATTGGTTTTGCATAAAAGATTCATCCGTGCGGGTGAAGTTTGCATCGAAACCTATCAGAATATCTTTGGTGCTGAATGTCTCCCTGCGGTAAGGAACAGCTGTTTTCCGGTTGTTACTGCCTGTCTGGCCTTCGGACAGGTTTTCAAACGACTCCCCATTGAAAAGGGATAAGACCAGAAACAGCTTGTCCGCAGATGTTTTCAGTCTGCCAGAGTCTGCAAGGATCACACGTGCGTTATTGAAACCTTTGGAATAGTCATAGATCATGACATCTTTCAGTAATCCGGTCTGATTGTTTTTTTCTTTTACATATACATTATATCCCGTAATTTCCCCATAGAATACACCTTCCGGAATATCCAGTTCCGGCGACTTCTGGCGCATGGAGTAGAGAAGGGAATATAGTTTCACCTGTACGACAGGCATTGCATTGTTCTGGAAAAAGAAAGCGCCGATACTGATAATCCCGATTGTGATGATCAACGGCCGCATGATATGTATCAGCGATACTCCGGCAGATTTCATCGCCAGCAATTCCAGGCGTTCGCCCAGGTTGCCGAAAGTCATCAGAGATGCAAGCAAAATGGCCAAAGGTAAAGCCATGGGGAGGAGGAATAAAGCAGCATAAAAAAACATTTCGCCGAGCACAGGAATCCCCAGTCCCTTTCCCACCATGTCGTCTATGTACCTCCAAAGGAACTGCATGAGTACAATAAACAGACAGATACCGAAGGTCATAATGAACAACGGCAGGAAAGTCTGCAGCATAAATGTATATAATCGTTTTATCTTCAACATTGCCTATCCGGGTTGACGGGGCAAAAGTAGTGTAAAAAACGATAAGAACATTACATAATTCTCTAAAACAACCTAAATCCCGAGTGTACGTTTCAATTCATAGACTTGTGAGTCCCATAAATTGATTGAATCTTTCTTTTCATCCGGCTCGGCAAAGTCGGTTATTTCAAGAGCAGTTGCTCCGGTAAGTTCAACCGTGTGAATTAAAAATTCGAAGTAAACATTATCTTCTTCCTCGTCTGTCCACCGGTAGCGGATACTAATTTCCGGTTTTACCGACAAAACTTCAGCCTCCTGCTCATCCCTGTTCCACTTAAAAACATACGTGTTGTCATTGATCGTTACGTCATCAGCAAACCAGGCAGACAATCCTGGAGGGGTAGTGAGGTGATTCCATAAACTTCGTCGCGAAACTTTATCGAAAATGTATTCGATATGAAACTTCTCTTTTTTCATCTTTCATACAATTATTTGCGCAGCAAGTTACTCAAAAGATTCATATTTCCCAATATTATTAGAGTAAAAAAGCATCTAATTTTTAACGCCTTAGCTGAAAGCCCTGAAAAATAAAAGATTTTTTTTCGCAAAAGTGTTGCATAATATAAAAATAACCTCTACTTTTGCAGCGTCAATAAGAAAAGTTGACGACATGATGGCGAGATAGCTCAGCTGGTTAGAGCGCATGATTCATAATCATGAGGTCCCCGGTTCAATCCCGGGTCTCGCTACTGGAAACACCTCTTAATCGTTTGATTTTGAGGTGTTTTTGTTTTGTTGGGGTGTAAATAGGGTGTAAATTTCAACCGTATTGGCAATTATTGCAAATAGTCTAAAAAATATTTGGCTCTTTCTTCAACTTTGTCCGGTTTATATTATTCTAGCAGGTTTTTTCACAATATTGTGAAAAACCTGAAAAAAAGTTTTTTCAGCTACATAATCTATGTATCCTTCATGTACATATTGACCGACAAAAAACCTTCAATAGTATATTTATACTAAAGCTGATGATCTAACTGCCTGATTATCAATTTTAGGGCATTTTTCCCCTAAACTACAAAGCTATTAATTACGTTATACCATCATGAGTTTATGAAGCTGTAACAAGGTACATGATTCATTTTACTTCTATGATGTCAGCCTGTAATATATTGATATTCAGCATTGGTCATTTTTGACCTTTGGCATTTGATTAATTGATAATTTAATCTATTGCCTCCTTACCGTAATCTCACCGTTATTTATGACCCCAATCCAAAATTGGATTCTCATAAAACCCTCCGGTCGTATTACCGGAGGGGCATCTGAACGGACACGTTGGGTACGAAAGACCCCATCGTGCGAGAGTTCGTTATTTAGTTTTTATGTAGCAGTCTTTGTTTGTAGGAACAAATTATGAACTTCGTTTATGGCACTCTCTCCGATCATTTTACCTACGGCATCCATACAAGAAAGTAAGCCGTCTGCAAAAGATCCTCTTTCTTCTATGTGATCTATACCCGTTGTTTCATCAATTATTTGCGTTTGTTTCTCAAATAACACACTTGCTTCTTTCAATTTTATTAGTGCAATAACGAGGTCTGCATTAATCTTCACATCATTTGTTCTCATAATTGTTTATGTCAATATACTTGGTATAGGAGTGGCTGTACGTCATTACTCCATACCTCTTAATGTTTATTATTGATGATTATTTTTGTGGGTTCTTATGTACTCTGTTACGACCGCTTTACCAGATCCAGCAATCGCCCGAAACGATCTGGGAACCAAAGCGGCCATACGTCCTTTTGGCTACCTATCGAAAGGTTAACTCCAAATTCTAAACCGGCTTCTGTTATCTTGTTATAGGTTCTTTGTCCTCTCGTGTCAGATGGGACGGTAACGACTTCAAGATAGCCTTTTTCAACCAGTAGCTTGTTAAACGTTCTAGCCTTCATTTTCGAACCGTGCTCCCTCAATAGCTTGGTGGCGGATTTTATCTTACCGGATATGTATAGATCATAATACGGGTCCCTATCCCGTCGATTGGTGGTCAGGTCAATTTTATCGGCTGGAGCGTGCATAGGAACGCACACCGGTACCGGCATACCCAGCGGACCGGCTACCTGTTTCAACATCTCCAACTTTGTCGGGTTATCAAGGTTGAGGAATCCGGCCACACCTTCCACCCATGCCAAAGACGCTTTTACCTGTTCTGTTAGACTGTCCGTGGGCCTATTACCAGATGGCAACGCCTGTGCGGTTGTCTTGTGGAAAACCTGACGGTAGACCTCAAAGACAGGGCGAACCTTACGGGCAATGAAGAACTCCATGCAGGACACGGAAAGTCGATATTCTATGCTTGGTCTGCCGCCGTTAGAGTTTTGCGGATTTTGCCGTAAAACCTTGTAATCAACATTTTCGATAAAATCACGTTGCAATGCTTCTGCTGCATCCGATTTTCTTCCATACACTAACATCCACACTTCATCAAGATTGATAGGGAACTCATTGTTAGATTTTGACAATTCAAGAACTGCGTTAAAGTAACGTTTGATTTCGCTTTCGCTACTCTCTTTGGATAAGATTAAATTTGTTTCCATACGAATTATATATTAAATAGTTTATAGTATCTGATTAATCACCGGAGTAAGCCCGGTTTGCATACAAGCTACTCATACCAACATGAGACAATACAACATTATGCTTTCTTTCTTCCATCTGCTTTTGAAAAGCTGCTCTCTGTTCAGCCAAGCGGACCATGTTCTTAGCCGAAGCCCATGCTTGTTTCAGACATGATCCGAACGTTCTACCGTACTGCTTACATTCTTTATATAATGTATGAGCCGATTTCATGATTTCGCTTTTGTTATATTTCTGTGTTGCCATTGTTTTGTTGTTTTATTTTGATGACGCAAAGGTATAGGGTAAAACCTATACAATCAAATAAAGTATGTGATTTAACCTATATTTAACACATCTACTACTTATAGGCTTGTTCTTATAATAAAAGTTAAATAATAGCCTATACCCTATTTTATCTAAGTTTTTACATAGAAAGCACTATCTTTGCAATATAATTTATAAACTATATTATTATGGATATAAAGAAAGTCATTAAAGAAAGAGGATGGACACTCGAAAAATTGGCCGCAGAAATGACCAACAAACAGGGTGGGAAAGGTATATCTCAACCGACTGTTTCTCAAATTATAAACGGCAACCCTTCGCTTGATAAGCTGAAAGAAATAGCGTCCATTATTGGGGTAACTGTATCTGATTTATTGCGGGATGAAGATGATAATACATTTGTTTGTCCGAATTGTGGCGCTAAACTTGAATTGAAGAAAGTTGAATGAATATCAATTTAAAGGTATGAGTGCAATAGATATCATTTGCGGAATAATGATCTACATGTATGGCAAGGATCACAACCCGCCCCACCTCCACATTAAAGACGGTGGAAACTGGTTTATCATCACTATCAAAGATAGGATGGTGTACGGTCGAGCGAGTTCTAAGACGATCCGCCTCATCAATGAATACATTGATGCACATCAAGATCAATTATTGGATATTTGGGATAAAGCCCAGAGAGGAGAAACAATTGAAAAAGTTAAACGATAAATATAAAAAGATTATGAATGATAACGAAGCTATGATATTGCTGGTCACATCTGCGGAATATTTAGGCAAATACTCCCTTTTATGCACCTTCAACAATGGAGAAAAGAGAAAGGTAGACTTAACACCGCTACTTGAATATCCTGCATACAAAGAACTTGCAGACGAAAAAGAATTTATCCGGTACGGGGTTGATGGTACTGTATTTTGGGCGAACGGTGCGGATATCGCCCCAGAATACTTGTTGGAACATGGGGTTGAATGTTAACTGAACTGCGGTAAATAACATTGTCCCGTCCCGCTTCTGTAAGTCTCCCGTCTTATGCTTGGGATAGACAACTGTAATAATATCAATAAGTTCAGTATTCTATCCCATTATAGCACGTACGATGTAGTGAACCACTTGGGACAGTGGGACAGGTTAAAGGTTTGGTCGGTTTGGTTGGCAGTTCGGTTTTGACCAAACCTAACCGGACACCAACCGGATATGAGAGTTTACCATTCGAATAAACCCGGTTCGGTATGTACCGAATTACCGAACCAATTACCAAACAAAAAACTCGGTTCGGTAGTACTCTCCCTTATAGGGGAGTACCGAATACCGAGTTTTGCCACCGAATAAAAAAACAAACCCCGTTACCAGATCAAGTCTGTAACGGGATTTTAGCAAAACGACTTTATAAACACCAATGAATAACCTAAACACTAATACCATGAAAAAACTTCATTGCAAATATACTAAATTTCTGGATAACATTGATAGTATGGATGAATGCAGCCCGAATTTGCCTATTCTCTTGCCTGTAGATCGAATAAATTCGTTTTGCTTATATTTTTATAGTTTTCGAAAATAAAGTGCCTCAAATAGCCTGTATCAAGTTCATGCAATCACGATCCAGAATTGGATTTACGTATATCTTGTTATCTATAACTATCCTGACCAGCTTTTCATTTGTTTCATGATTTAATTATTAATAGTTACCATTTTATTGAATTCCATTTCCAGTATTGACCATCATATATCATTAGGCTTATCTGCCCTTGCCCTGATGATGGCACACTACTATACGTCCTATCAGTATAAATACTCTTACCATTTCCGTTAAGAGTAATACCTCTTCCGTTAATATCTGCTATAAATAACACTTTGCCTACAGTGGGGTTACTAGGCATATTAATCGTTATGGCCGAAGTATTATAACACGACACAAAAACATCACTATTTGTTAATGTTACAGACGTCTTCGTCTGTCTGGTCTTAAAAGCCAACCCCGCAAATGCTCCTACAGTACTGATAGCAATATTATTAAAAGGCTGTTTGACATAAGTAATAGGCCCTCCTATAGTTTCTTGGGTGGCAATTGAAGCATCTCCTACATCTATACGTATTCCGTAGTTAGTATCTTGACCATTCTGATGATTATAAATCCACATAGGGACATTAACACCAAAATGGCCCGGTGCAGCATCAACTCCATACCCCCCATAGATTTTGCCATCCTCTTTAGTAAAGGATATGCCATTAGAAGATATTGTAACTCGATCAGAATATATAGATGATTCAGAAATAGTAAAATCTCCAATTGTCCCTCTTACAGCAGCAAGACTAGTGGCGTAAATACTGTCTACATCAATAAGCGATGTTACAATATGTCCTCCCGAAATAAGAGTAGATCCTAATTGGGCAGTCTCCACTTTATCTAAATAGGCAAGGGCTTTCAATGATGCAGAATTCGCCTTTCCATTAAATTCAGTCAACAAAGATGATGCAAGGTCATTTTTTGAGATAGAACTAGCATAAGCCAAAGAACCTAAAGCACTTGTGCTAACCTTTCCATTCAACTCGCTTTGCAGAGCAACACTCATCATACCCTTTGTTATCTGATCTTGCCAAGCCAAATCTCCCAACGAAGATGCATCTGCCTTTCCATTAATTTTGTTATTGACCGTCGTATAATCCGACAGCATGCTAAATGAGACGGCACCGACAAGGTTTATTCGATTAGCTTGTATTAAAACACCATCAGTACCTACGTTAATAGCGTTAACTATCGCTTTGCCACCTTCCATCTCCTTTTTGGCAAATATGGTAGTACCATCAGCCGCAGTTATCCAACCAGATGTTTCGATTGTATTGTTTATCGTATTTACCTTTTCTACAGTAGCTGAAATACGATTACTTTGAATAGATAATTCCGCGTTTGTAGCATAAATACCGAGATCCGGTTTATCCGTCAAGTTGTTGTATCCTGATCCGGATTTTATAGTGAGGTGAGCCGCTACAATCTCCCCATCTACAAGGTTGAAATATGTTTGACCGTCAGAACTAGCAATCACGCTAGTCGTAATACTTCCAGGCAACACTTCTGTGAATCCATAGACATTCCGATAGCTTCTTTCTCCCTCATATTCGCTTGATAAAGTACCAACCAGAAAATAGTAATATCCGTCTCCCGGGTCCATCTTATAGGCAGTCTTGCTCAAAAGAAATGATCCAGTCGTCCCCGTCTTTGAACATTTCGCATAGAAATACATCGCAGCCGTTTCGTCTAAGGCGGGTGATGTGTATGACGACATATCCCAAAACTTATAGTCTGAAGGCTTATGTGTTGGAGATATCTTGTCAATACCTAATGTCATGTGCTGGAGTATCGTAGCCGGAGCCGTAAAGACTTTCGTCTTCTGGTTGTAATCAAAATTAGGTATCGTTTCTACCGGATTTGTTTTATTGTTTACAAAGCGAAATTGAAGACTTTCCGATCCAACCTGTAAAGACATTGTCTGGATATAAATAGGGTTAATAGCCTCTGAAAAGCCGTCAATAGCGGCTTCTAGCATTTTCCCGGTTTCCTCTAGATCCCTAAACCTCCTTTTCGTTAAGGATATCGAACCTTTATACCTATTTTCATCGACAACTTCATTTGAGTCAATCTTACCCAAATCTGTAGAAATAGAGCCTCCCACCGGCACATTAGACAGATCAATAACAGGAGCGTGAGGCTTATTTATATAGTCCTTAACCGAAGTTATACGGATTAGTATTCCTTCTGGCTGAAATTGGGTATCCGAAAACTGAATATATCCACCCGGTACTATTTTGCCCCCTATTTCCAGCCATTTGTTTTTAGCCCATATGGGGTCTAGCTCACCTGTAAAGCTAAATTTCTCCTCTTCGTTCTCATAAAAGTACCTAACAGCCTCTTTAAACATCTCCCATGACGCTCCAGTCTGAGTTGCATCATCTTGGATATATGCCTGTGGTAACTTGATGTTAAAGATTGCATATTTATCCCCGATAGCCGGTTTTAAGTTCTCGTTTGGTAGAGTAACACCATCTTCTTCTAGCGGGACAAGTTTGAAAGTTCTTGTCGCATGATCATAACCAGTCAGATCAGCGTCTGTCTGGACAATATCAAACTCTCTTTCTGCCAATACGCCAGTCTGAAATATCATCGTAGCTTTTTCTCTTGCAATGCGGCAGTCACGATAATTTAGGTCTGCCGGTATCGTCGAATCAACAATGTTGTAAAACGTAACAGGATTGCCAGCATCGTCTTTACCCTCTTCTGTAGTTAAAGCGGTAACTTCGCCTACTCTGGAAGGATAAATATTTGAAGCGTTATAACTATCTTCATTATACTGAGACACTTCTTTATCCGCTCTGGTGATATACATACCATCCTTATCCGTCTTGTATTTACGTCCTTCGTATTCAAGCTCTTTGGATTTAGGTAATAATAGATATCGGCTATTATATGTTGCCAGATCGATATTCCTATCGCCTCCCTGCACAAATAGCATGTTTAGCGGTGATTTATCTCCTTGGGTAGCTCTTCCTACTCCCGGTCTAAAACCATTCCCCTTACCATATGATAAAGCTAGAGGCTCAGTCTTAAACTTCTCGACCTTACGTAAATGGATAGTCTTACCGTCTATTTCCCATTCTGTGTTAAATTCTTGTGCTAGCCTCCCAAGTACATCGTAACAATACTCATGGTTAAACGATAAATATTTTTCCGTTGCTACAATACAATCTCCTACAGTCCACCCCGAATCTCTCAAATTAAGATTGTCCACAAGCAACTGAAGGAACATTTTGGGCTTGGCCGTTAGAGTAAATTTAAGCTGAAAGGGAATATCAGAAAGAGACTTGTATTTGTATCTTTTGAGTATCTCTTGATTACTACCAAATGTTATTTTATACTCAAAATTTCTTGTTCCATGCTTTTTAAAATTATCCGGTCTCCATAAGGTATATCTTTGTCCTTGATACTCTATATATGATCCGACAGGAATAGTTGCATATTCTGGGAGACTAAGATTTAGAGTAACAGAGTTATCCCTCATTATCGTCCGGTTTCTGACGCTGGAATCGTTAACCTGAACATCAAATAATACTTCGCCTGTTTTATCGTAGATAATCATATTTCGATATTTTACGATAAAATTATCCGATACTTCTGTTTGCAGGAAATATCGGATAAAGAGAAACGTAACAGTTACGCAAGTGTGACGATATTTTTTTTATTTGAACAAAACAGCCAGAAAAATAGCACTTATAGCCGCTATCTCTACGATAATAAAGCTATATAGAAGTGTTAGGATTAATCTTGGTTCCGCTTCAATGTATCTATAAACTTCTTCAATGCTCTTTCTACATCAGGAGATAGTTCTTTTAGATCAACAAAGTTAAAATCTTCCCGGCAGAAAGGCGTGCCATCAAAAGATAATTTATCTAGGAGCATATTTTTAGCCTTGCCAGGTGACAGATACACTGTATCTCGATAATTGATATACTCTTTTTGAGATATGAGTTTAAAAAGGCGGATATTGTCAGAAATAAATGATATCCCGAATTTATCCTTTCCAACAATCTCCGCTTTAATCTCTGCTTTGTATTTTGATATGAGTTTAAAAGTTGGTTTCACGATCAATTTGATCCCTAGAATCTATAATCTCAATCTCAATGTCTTCTGATAAAGAAATTTCCTGTTGCCTTAAAAAGACCCGTTTGTCACCTTGATACTCGTACAGTTTAATATACCGTCTTTCGGGTTCCTGGCCTCGAATGATTTGTAGTAAAAACTTTCTATTGTCCATATTTTTTATCCTCCCTTATTTTTAAGATTTTCTCTGTTATTTTATCAATAGCTTCATCAGGTGCATTTTCTATCAACCTTTCCAGAGCATCATATTCGGCATTTATCTGTTCTTGGATACTTACAGATTGCTGTTTGGGCAATACGTAGCAGATTAATCCGGATATTGCTTTAACTCGCTCTGCCGGTTCTAATGCTAATAAATCTTTTTCAAATCGTTTCCGGTTCCCATCGATAACCTGCTGTATCCATTCTTTGACAGTACCGGTTACTTTATTTGGTACTCCTTTAGGTCTTCCTTTAGGGTTTCCTGTTTGTCCTTTTTTCTGTCCCATAATATGTAAATCAATGTTGTTTTCATATTAACTGGGTAGGCTATCCATATGGCAAACCTACCCGGTTTTGATGTTTAACGTTTATCCGGCAAACCTTTCGCCCATTCTTCTGCAAGATCTTCCTCAGAGACTTCGAAATCCTCCTTTTTATACTCAATACCTAGATGCTGACAAACAAACTTATTTTCAGCTTCATTTTGTAAATTCATACGCTCCATAACATTGCCAACATTGTCCATATCCACCCTTAAATCTCCAAAGAAGGAGATTCTAAACACCGGATCTTCCTGTAACTTACGCTTAAAAGATTCAAACTCATTTCTTTCTTTTGTTGTCATAATTTTACTCCGTTTTTAAATATATTCGTAATTCTCTTTTTCAATATAAAACTCTCCGTTTTCAGTTAATCGGCAAAGACATCTTCTGTCATCTTTAATACTACCAAATCCCAGACCGAAATATGGATTGTCAGATACAAAGGCGTTTAATTCATCAATAGCCTTTTTGACGTTTTGAACCAATTCCTCCGCCTGTATCCTGGAATCTGTTGGTTGGATCGTATACTCTTCTTCCTTTTGATTTAACCAGGCAGGGGAAAGAATTACATTTCCGTTTTCGACTTCATAGGCACCAACATCTAATGGTCTTAAGCTGCCTGAGCGAAGAATTGTGTACAATTCACTGGTCTTGCTATTTATCACACCTCGAAGATGGGTTATTGTATCCTCATAGTCCTTATTCCTCCGAAATAAGGCTTTTATCCGGGAAGTGTCTTTTCGTGCCATATCTTCCGCTTGTTTATAAAGCAATTTACAACCATCCCGCAAATCTTTCAACTCGGTAGTTGAAAAGTTAAATCCCTCGTTCAGCATATCGTTTACAATAGGCTGAATCCTTTCAATTTGCAATCTGTGGCGGCTTATTTCTATTTCCAGGCCACTCTTTTTAATTAGTTCCATCTTTATTTATTTTATGTTTATAATACCCGTCGAATGTTACACATGTTAGATTCGACGGATTGTTTTTATCTATTTACGTATAAACCGTTTGTTCTCACATAACTAACATCTTCATTCATCCCCTTTGTATCGGATCTGATTGTCTTTAGGATTGCACCTATATCTTCCGTATTATCCGCAATCCTATTATTGATATTTTTTATATCACTGGACAATTCTTTTATTGCTTCTACATTCTTCCAACCATCGTAACTCTGTCGGGTAAGATCTTTGATGCTACCTGCTATATCGTATGATGATGTTGTCATTTTATCCAAATAGATAAGACCAGCAGTAAATTTACCGTCCAATTTTTCTCCAGTATCCTGAGACATGGATGCCAGACCTTTGGCTTTAGCAGTACGATCATCCGATTGATCAGAACTATCAGGGGTAAATATATCGAACCCTTTCTCTGCTGCCATCTTTTGGTAATCTTTAAGCAATTTATTTGCTAAAGACTGTTGATTGACTGCATCATTTACAAGATTATTAAGTATATTAGACCATTTATTAAACTTTTGTTCATCTGTCAAACCAGCCTCTTGCATAGTATCCAACATGTCTTGTTGTGCTTTTTTCATCAATGGACCTAATGTTACAGAATAAACCATTTGTTTAGCTAATGTTTCTAACATATCAGAAACGGAATCTACATACGATTTAGCCGCATCTGTCCCATTTACCCAAGCATCAACCAAAGCATCAGTCATCGTATTACCCAGATCACCGAATATGTCAGTTAAGTAACCCCTTACTTCTTCTATGGCTTCTTGATAAGATTTCCAATAATCTGACATTTCTTGTAGATATTTCTGGTTTTCTTCGCTCAACTTTTTAAATGTATCTGTACCCAAGAATTTTTCTAAAGCATCCATGTTTACAGAACCATTATCATTAAACAGTTCTGGTACAGCATCTTTCAATGATTGGTATTTTGCGCTTCTAAACCAAGTAGAATGTCGTATTTGTATCTGCATGTCTGCGACAGATTCAGCAATAGAGTTGTAACTATTTTTTACCCCTTCTGCTTCGGCTATCAAACCGATAAGACCAGTGTATTTTTTTCGATTAGCGGCATTATTTTGAGTCTCATTAAAACGCTGGAGAGCATCATTTGCAGCGTTAATATTTTTTTTTGCATTTTTCCATAAATCTTCTCCAAATATGCTATCATATTCATTTTCTCCTATGCGAGCATTTAATTTTGTGATTTCAAGTTCGTGGTTTAATTTGGCCATTTCTTTACGAAATTCTGCCATGTAATCCGTCCGTTTAAATAGACTGATAATAGAAGTTGCAATTTTTAATGCAGCAGAAATAACAGTCAGGATAACAGATGCTTGTTCTACTTTTATTATCGCTTCAGTTGCACCTTCAGCCGCTCTCTCTGTCGCTATTGTAGACCAATTAGACAAAGTTACAATGCTGTCAATCATTTGCAATGTTGATGAGGATATATTGCCAGCGGCTTTAATGATTTCACCAACTGTACCACCTACAGCATCCCCTATTTCGTCAAACTCTTTATCTACTTTTTGCAAAGTACTATACAAATTCTGCCATTCTTTTATTGTTCTTTTACCAGGAGATACATTATTTTGTGTAGCTTGTTTGATGCCTATTGTATTTTCCAATGTGGCCACTTTTGCCCGCATTGTAGCTAATTTCGGATCATTGGGATTTATAAATTCTTGACGCTGTAATTCTTCTTTAGCAAGCATCAACATTTCCCGTAACTTTTCCAAACTTAAATTAGCAACATTATCGGCCCATACTTGAAATGATTCCTGACGTATTGCAAATTCAGAATCGATAGCATCATAAGTTTCCTTTCGCTGATATTCCAATTCGCTGATACGTTCTTGCGATGCTCCAGCGTTTTCTAATGCCGTTCTGTCTTTATCAAATTTCTTTTGAGCTTCAAGCCGTTTAGCTGTGTAATCTTGATATTTAGATAGTAAGTCTTTATAGTATTTAGCAAGATCAGCACTTTGTCTTTTCCTTGTTAGAAACTCTATAGCGTCAAATACAGACGTCTGAGGAGAAACTGAGGTAGAATCAAATGTTTGTTTCTTATAATTGGGGTTCTGTTTTGCTTTGAGATCTTCTTGTGCTTCAAAAATCTCTTTCTGTGCTTGTTTATAAGCTCTAATATATTCTTCTTTCTGTCTTTGCAGAGCTTGTAGTTCCTTTTTATTATTAAGCTCTCTTTGTGCCAGTTCTTTATCATATCCTTCATCCATCGCATTAATGCGCTCTTGCGCTACTTGATTTTCCAAGTCTATTTCTTCTTTAATCCTTGCAATGGCATTTTTCGACATAAGTTCCAATATTCGATTCCGTTGATCTGATATAGCATTTTCTTCTTTAGTAGACTTTCCTGTTATCGCTTCCAGTTTAGCTTGTTCAGCCTTTATTTCTGTTTCAATTCGTTGATATTCTTTAGGATCAACTACTTTTTCTAACTCCTGTTGTTTTTTTGTAATAGCGGCTTTTATGGCACCTACAGATCCTTCCACTAAAGAGTTTGTAAGATTTATACCTGCTTCTTTTAGTTTTTCCGTTCCTTCCTCTTCTGCCGTAATGACATCATTAATTAAAGCATTAAAAGATTCCAGGTACTTTTTTGCCTCTTCTTCTGTTGCTGTCTTCTTTAAATTCTTGCCAGTATAAGAAGTAACACCTCCAAACATACCATTCTGAACATAATATGTTCTTTCTTCGGGCATGGCTTCCGCTTCTCTCATCTTTTCAAGATATCTTACGTACTCCTCCGATGCTAACTTCATGGTTGCTGTGGCTTTTGCTTTAGCGATAATACTTTCCACAAAAGCGGCTTTATTGTTGATTAAAAGGTTTTCTGCTTCTTTTACAGAATTAATGGACGTCCCTGTACTATCAAAAGCATCTTTATTATCAAGTATAAACTTTTCTTGTGCTTTGATATCTCCACCTAACTTTTTCCAGGCCGCCGACATTTTTTCTAATGTAGCAATAGTATTACCAGATGTTTCACTAACGTTTTTATTAAAATCTTCTGTCGTTTTATAAGTCTCGGATAACGCTTTCTTTGCAACAAATAACGATTTAGTCCAATCAATAATTTCTTTGCCGTATAAAGACAGCACCGTTATACCTGCTACTAATGCTGTTTGCCAGGAAAAAATAGAAGATATCAACTGTTTCCATACCGGTGTGGCCTTTTTATTTTCTGCAATTAATGCTTTATACTCTTTTCTCGCCCGTTGTAATTCATCAGCTAACATCGGAAGATTATTAGAGATGGCAAGAAAAAAAGTATTTGCCGAAACGGCCAAAGATGGCAATTCTCTGGCTAATTGTTGGACTTGAACATTTAACCCGTTCCAACCAGATGCATAATTACCGACATTACGTTGAAATCTCATAGTTGATTGCTCCGCCGCACTAAGTTCAGCATTAACTTCACGTATTTGTGTGACTAATTCCTTTCCTGTGGCACCGTTACGAAGGTCACGAGAAAGATTGTCGTATTGCATATTAAGTAATGATAATTGCCTACGAAGCGAATTAAGGCTACCTTCTTGCGCTTGGCTAATTTTTATGTTACTGGTGTATTCTTTAGATAAAGCTCGTACACCATCAGTTGTAACCTTTAATTGTGCATTTAAAGCAGCCCATTTATTAGCATTAGCCTGACCGGAAGTTCCATTCCTTTCCGCCTCGCTCATCGTATTAAATTCTTTCGTCAACTTCTTCATCTGCAATTTTATCCCTTCTATTGAATCAGCATAGCCTTTGAAAGAGTTTGCCGCATCATCATTACTCTTTCGAATTTTTTGAGAATCCTCAACTATCTTTTTAGAGATGTCTACTTGCGCTAAAGCTGTATTAATTTCTGCGAATTTCTTTTTGAGTTTATCAATTTCTGTACTTATGTTCTCAAATTCTTTATACAATTTATCAAATTTGAGACTGCTCTTGCTTAATGATTCGAGAGATGTTTTTAACTCTTTTATCCTTTTTATTAGTTGATTGAATTTTGTCAAATCAGCATCAATATTAAATCTTAATCCTGCCATAACTTTTTAATAACTTATTATTTACTAAATTTTTTCCTTGCTTTTCTTTCTATATTAAAAGCCGCATCAGAAAGAACATCGAGACCTTTCGCCTCTACGTATGAAGCATACTCCATTCCGTCGGCTAGGATGATTCCGTTTTTCGGCCGTTTTCCGTAAATAAGAAGATTTTGCGTTTTATCTTTAGCAGCTTGGTGCCCTGCTTCCGCAGGGACATACAAGTCCACTATTTCTCCTTCTATAACTACAGCCGATCCGGGAGCAGAACGAAGATTTCCAGTGTGATTTTTATATTCCCCGTTCTTTTTGGCATAATCAACACCGTCATGGGACAGTTCTATCATACGCTGTTTTATATCTTCTTCTGCACCCAGTATAAATTTATCTAAGCCAGAGACATTTACGTCTATTTTCATTTTGGCATTGCAATTATATTTGATATACTTTCTACAGCAGTATAGATGTCTCTCGTGTCTTTTTCCATGTCACTATACATAACAGAGACAGCTTCTACTAACTCATCCTTGGTACCTAATGATAATTCTTTAACCAGCGATAAGTTACCTTGAATCAAACAAGAAAGAATTTTGCAAAGGATTTCTTTGTCAAATTCTTGGAATATTTCTTCAATACTATTTCTATTCGGTACATCCTTTAAATATTCTCCTGCAAGAGTTATTTTCTTTATTGTAGGTGAGGTTATATTATAACTGCGATACCCGATAATAAAAATTCTATTCATATCGATAATTTTAATTGATTAATAAATATTTGTAGCTATTGTAAATCTTACTTTGTTTATTAGCATTAATCATACTATTTTAGCTAATACTCCGATCAGTTCTTTTGCCGAATCTCGTTCTATTGGCATATGACAGCATCCATCATCGGGAATATCTTCTTTTTCTATTCCTTCAATTATCAAAAGAGGTTCGTTAACTGGATTGCCCTTTAAATCTTTGGGTTGTTGAACGGAAACCACCCAATCGGCATATTCACAGTTTAACGATAATCCCATTGTGGGAACATCTTCTGTGCTATATTTCAATAGTTTAATAGCAAGCTCTTTCGCTTCCTCTTTCGATAATTCAACACAAGCAGGTTGATTACCAACTCTGACACCTTTATGATGAAATAATCTAAGAGTTATCTTGTCATCATTATCTTTTAGGACCCCACATAAAAATGTCCCTATGCCAAAAACGGTGTCAGGCATGTTATTGCTCAATGCCCGTTCCAATATATCTTTTGTCGCTACACCCCGGGATTTCTCACTACCCTTAGCCCAATCAATAATTTTTTTAATTCTAGTCATACTCTTGTTTT
>Ga0137308_100261_pt1 | contig 96355 bp, 95 predicted proteins | sample Inofrocosms_June_FD_97181 | JGI IMG/M metagenome (GOLD analysis project Ga0137308, IMG submission 97181) | Mouse cecal microbial communities from Vienna, Austria - N-Acetylneuraminic and N-Acetylglucosamine D2O microcosms_June | ecosystem: Host-associated > Mammals > Digestive system > Large...
TGTTATTTTTATTACCAATTTTTGCAGCAGTAGCGGAGACAGCAGCAACAGTGACGGGCGCAGTCATAGCATCAGCAGGTACAATAGGGACAACAATTGCAGCAGGAACAGCAGCAGTAGGAACTACAGTGGCGACAACAGTGGGAACAGCGGCAACCGCAGTAGGTGTAGAGGCGGCAACCGCAACAACAGTGGGAGCAATAGCAGCAGGAACAACAACAACAGCATTAAATGTAGGAGTAATTGAAGGAGGGAAAGAAATTTTGGAAGATGTAGTAAAATAATTGTAGGACGATGCATCAAGAAAAGAGGGGGTGTTATATGAAGCGGTATGTTATTATTTTATGGCAATGTTTTATTAAAGGATTTATAATTCGGATGAAAGACACATCTTGGTTATTTATGAATAAATTGTGCTTGAGTATACAGGAGCTATGTGTTACAATAGTATTATCACAAAATTGTATAGATATCTGTACAATTTTTGAAAAGACAAAAAAACAGCTCTGAAAAGACTACTGTCAGAATATTCAGACAATTACCTGCAAAAATGGAACTTGAAAGCCTTGATTTTAGGGGGGTGTGAGGTGCTACCGTAGAAATGGAGCGTACCCGATTAAGGGAATTGACACAGCCTTCTGATGCCGTAAACAGCGTATTGGACCTGTTTGTAGAAATGGAGCGTACCCGATTAAGGGAATTGACACATCTCGATGAGTTATCTACCGATGTAGAATTTACTACGGTAGAAATGGAGCGTACCCGATTAAGGGAATTGACACACATTTATCTTTTCGCCCAAAGAGTATGCTACCATGTCAGTAGAAATGGAGCGTACCCGATTAAGGGAATTGACACATTCAGATAATTTAGAAATATACCGAAGTTCCTGGGCCGTAGAAATGGAGCGTACCCGATTAAGGGAATTGACACAGTGCAACAAGTGAAACGCCGAAAGTTACTGAAAAAGTAGAAATGGAGCGTACCCGATTAAGGGAATTGACACAGCCGTTTTCAACCACATCAGATAACACAGCGAAGTGGTAGAAATGGAGCGTACCCGATTAAGGGAATTGACACACGTATAGGGGGTTTTTTGCCCTCCTTGCATGTCGGTAGAAATGGAGCGTACCCGATTAAGGGAATTGACACACGTCAAGTCCAAAGCATCTCTTTGAGGCAACTCGCGTAGAAATGGAGTGTACCCGATTAAGGGAATTGACACGTGCCCATCATTGCTCCACAATACATTCCATGTAATATGTAGAAATGGAGCGACCCCGATTAAGGGAATTGCTACATGATAAAACAAAAATTATTTTAACAAGTACTCAATACAAAACGAAAAATGCCCGATTAAGGGAATTGCGCATCAATACTTTAAGAGTTATTGATGCGTTTTGCGTTTCAACAGGAAAAGAAAGGAGATAAATCACAATTTCATACAGTGAGCATGAACCGACAAACATTTATACAAAAGAAAAGAGGGATTTAAATGAAAAAAGATTTAAAAGAATTTACACAGGAATGGATGCAGTTGGAGAGAAAGACCTTGGAACAGAGGAGGCAGGCGGATGAATTTTATGAGAGTAATCTCATGGCATTGATTGAAGAAGATTTTATTGAGCGAAATCAAGAAAAGGTTTGTGAGAAAGCAGAATATATTGTTATATCAGTGGGCACATCTTATGAACCCATTGTGCTGAATATTAAGTTATTCACGCCCCAAAGGATTTTATTTTTATATACGGATAAAACAGAAAAAACACTCAATAAAATTGTTAGATATTGCTCACTGGAACCGGATATTTACGAAAAACGTAGGGTAAGCGAAACAGATCCGCTTGATATTTATAGAGAAATTAAGAGGTATTATTTAGAATGGAACAAACCGGATAAAATGTATATTGATTTTACCGGTGGAACCAAAGCAATGTCAGCAGCGGCGGCGATGGCGGGTGCTTTAATTGATATACAGCTTATCTATGTAGGGACAAATGATTACCTTACAGATTTCAGAAAGCCCAATCCCGGTTCAGAAACACTATTTTATATTAACAATCCTCTTGCTACCGGACCCAAGTATCCTTTGCTGGCGAAAGTTTATGAAGCGTGGCAGGAACAAATGGAATGATTATAAACATCCAAGATATTATTCATATATAGTCTGAAATACCTCTTGAACTTCAACCCATCACCATGATATAATAACCAAAAATATATAAAACATACATTCTATACAGTAAGGTGATGCCCTATGAATATTCCAAACGCCCCCTATTATGCATGGTACATATACGTCAAATTCGCAGATCACGCTGAACTTCCGCCGGAGTTATGCGCGCAGTCGAATACTGTAGGCGAGAAAGTATTTACAGGCAGGGAGATTACACCGCAGATCATTGAACTGCTGGTTTCTCAGGTAAACATGGGAATGGTCATGCAGTTGTATATCAGTCCCTTTATGCCTGTGGACCATTATGAGGCTGCTGAGCGCATAGAACTGATACATCAACTAGAAGATTTCGGGTTCACACACGGATGCAGTGCGGCGGTGATGAATCAAGAGCAATCGACTGCTGTTTTCCTCCAGCTGAATGAGTATATACTGAATCACCATATGCATATTCCATTAAGGGCAGATGACAGAAAACTCTTACAGACGCCTGTTTTATTTGAGTCTTACAGGGATATGGCAGAAGCGGTTCTTCACGTGATTTTGACAGGACGCTTAGACGGGTCAGGGGCGCAGCCGCCAGCCGTTTCTGCTGTGCGGCGCGGTGTCGATCCCGGGCTGCTGTTCTGGATTGAAAACGTTTATGGCATGGTTCCTGAGAGTATGGAGGATTTGGTTGAAGTTGAATTGGCAGGATTGAGCGACGAGTATTATGTGCGGAGATATCCCAAATTTCCTGACTGGCTGGCGCCTGAACCGGGAAACTGGTCGCTTCTGGGCGAGCTGCCGAATCTGGAGGTACTCTGTATGCCCAAGGTGCGCTTAGAGAATTATGATTTTTTAAGAAGCTGTCGGAAGCTGGGAGTGCTCAACCTGTCCCGGACCAATCTGTCGGCTTCCTATGCGCTGGAAAATCTGTCACAAGTGACGATTCTTGACCTGCCGCCTGCGGATTTCGACGATTTTTCCTTCTTATTAAAATGCCGCAGTCTGGAAATCGTAGATTTGAGCCACACCAATTTCAGAGATTGTGCAATCTTAGCACAGATGCCGGAATTAAAAATGGTCTTTCTGCCGGCAGAGCGTCAGCTTCTGCACAGAGAGCTGCTGGACCCACTGCCAATTCAGGTAAAAACGAATCCCAGATGTATTCGCGGAGATGGATTTCCATCGTATGAACTGGTCAAGCCGCAGCCAGTAGAATCATGGGACTGGAAACCGCCCTACACTGTGCTGTATATTGCGTATTATGATATCAATGACGAGGAAAAAACATGGCAAGGGCGTGAGATCACGCAAAAGGTTGTAGAGAAACTGATGAAAAAGATTCGTAAAAAGAAGCTGGATGAGCTGTACCTCTCTTTACAGTATTGGGGAGAGGAGGAAGATATGACCCTCTGCATATCCGGCGAGGGCGTCTGCGTCAATTTTTTTGATAAAGAACAAAAAATCAATTACTCTTTGTTTGACCCAAACCATCCTGTTGACTGGGACAGACTGCCTCATCAGGTTAGTGATCAGGAAGGCAGCGATTTTGGCGAATATGCAACGGATAATCTCGAGCTGGCTGCCGACTGTGTGGCGTATTTTATCAAGACCGGGAAATTATACCCGGGGGCATACTGGGCAAAATATTATAATTGGGAAAAACAGGAGGATGATTAATCGCAAAAAGCTGCCACAATGAGGAAAATCTCTGTTGTGACAGCTTTCTTTTCAGTTGTTTTGCGTCAATAACTGCGTCATTTTCTCAACCATATCATTGATCGCGTTCGCCTGTGCGGCGACGTTGGTGGTGTCGTTTGCATTGCTCTCTGCCATCGCATTGATGGAATTGAACTGCTCGTTTTCACTGCGAATGCTCTCTGCGATATCCTCATTGATGGTGACAGTCTTTTTGATAACCTCCGCCTGATTGCTGTGTGCATCACCCATCGTTTGAATGGCGTTGGCAGAGATATTCAACAGTTCTTTCATATCCTTCATGCACGAGATGACATTGGCAACGTATTCATTCTGTGTGCCGATTTTGGCAGCGTTTTCGCCAACCTGTGTCGTGATATCTGTCACGTTCTGCTGTACACGTTCGATGACGGATTGAACGACTTTCAGGGATTCCTGTGTACTTTTTGCCAAGTTGCCTACCTCGGACGCCACGACTGCGAAGCCCTTACCGGCTTCCCCGGCTCTTGCCGCTTCAATCGACGCATTGAGAGACAGTAAATTGATGGAATTTGAGATGTCGCTAATTAGTTTCAATGTGACACCGATTTCCTGTACGGCTTCTGAGAGTCTCTGTGTGATTTCGTTTGTGGTGTTCATGGACTCGGACACTTCGCCGTTAATTGTATGCAAATCTTGCAGAAGCTTCTCGTTTTCTTTGGACTTTTCGTATAAATCTTTAGAGGAGGCTTCCACCTTGCTGACATTGTCCGCGACGACGCTTTCCCACTCGCGCAGTTCACCGAGATTCTCCATACTTTCGTCTGTCTTAGAGCTGAGCACATTGTTGCGTTCCACCAACTGTTCACTGGTAGCCGCCAGCTCCTCAGCAGATGCGCTTTCATTTTCGGAGATGGACGACAGTGTCGTACCTGCACTGGATAAATTTTCGGACAATGCCTGCACTTCATCGAGTACATTTTTTAGATCTTCTTCCTTTTTCTCCACCATGCCAAACAGCAGGGTCGTGCGGTAGCAGATAAAGCAGCAGGCAGCGACTAGTACAGTATAGACAATTGTTGTGAAAATCCAGCCGATGACACTGTGGAGTTTTAAAAAGCCCGCCGGAAACAAAATCATCATGATGGTGTTGACAACTACGGTGATGATATAGCTGAATTTTAGTACTTCCTGTTTGTAGTAGGGCACTAATAAAAGGGTTGCGACGAAATAATAATGTGTGATGCACACATAACCGGGACTGTCATTGGTGCAGGACACTGCCACGGTGATGGCGCCAATGATGGGCGGGATACAGGCGTACACATATTTTGTGCGGTTTCCCAGACTTTTTTCTAATAATTTTGTCACGATCGCGGACAGGCCTGACAGCAGGAAAACGCACTCGCGCGCACCGCCGTTCAAGAAGATCATCACAAATGCCCAGCCGGATATGGCAACGCCCAGAATGTAAAGGAATAAAATGTTGTTGATCAGTTTTTCTTCGTTTTTCATTGACAATTGGTCCATGATTCGCTCCTCCTGACGTTCGTTTTATAATCTTTTCGTGTTGGATTATATACTTATTTTACCATTTTGTTATTTTTTTGTCAATAAAATGGGAGCGCTTACGGCACTTCATGTAGTACCTCACAATAATTGTGCAGATCAGAAAAAGCCGTATTCTCGACCAAAGGATGCGGCTTTTTCTGTGTCCTTTGAGGGTTCATACAATGCTTCTCAATACAAAATTAGGAAATGTTTGTTTTTCTTTGGGTGTTGCGGTTTTTTGCCGCTAAACGAAATGCTTTTTCCATTGCAGGGGTAAGTTCGGGAGAATCTTCATCAAATACAATTTCTTTTTTTGCAGCTTCTTCTATTTGCCTGATTTGTTCTTTTGTGGGTTTTTGGTCTCTATCCAAAGTAACTGTCCGTATCATAATAAATACTCCTTTCTGTTTTGGTTGCAAGTCTTGCCGATATTAGACGTATGTTTTCCTTTCTTTCTGTATAAACGACGAATAGAATATCATTTACCATGCCGATAGTATTATAACGATCTTCATGAATACTATGTTCCATATCATAGATTTCAATGCGTTGTAAATCATTAAAAACAAGTATTGCTGTCTCAAAATCTATACCATGCTTCGCAAGATTTTGTTCGTTTTTATCTTCATCCCATTCAAATTTCAATGTAAATCCTCCTGTTTGTGTTGAAATGATACTTATATTATACAATATAATGGAAAGAAATAAAAGGACTATAATATATTTGAAGTGTTCAAGTAGAATGGATATTTTATATTGAAGGGAGATATAAAGAGAGAGAAAGAGGCAGCAGGCTTTTAATTTCATGCTGTCTTTTCAACAGTCAAAAATTTACACGAGTATTAATCAAGCTGATAATTAGATATGCCTATTAAAAGTTAAAGGTCTCTTCTTTAGTTCTAAGAAAGTAACTGTTCAGTTTACGAGGCTGAGGACAGTTACTTTCTTGCATTCTTACCAATCTCATAACCTAATTTATATGCAGCTTTGCATAAAATACCGGCAATACCTAATGCGTAATAAATAGATTGCAGTGAAATTGTCATCATATGCAATATGTTCTCCTTTCCCAGATTCCTCAAGAGGTTTCTATGTAAACAGAGCTTGTGCTCTCTGATGGAAGACAAACCGTCCTACCGTGCTTCGGCAGCACCCTTGTATATTCTGCAAAATATCTCATGTATTGTCAAATAGTTTTAAACGAAAGAGGAACAGGCGCGAAGCGCCCATTCCTCTTAAAATTTCTAAATCATGCCGTTTTCGTTTTAATCGAAATTAACCAAAATATCTCTTCAACAAGCCCTCAAACGCCTTGCCGTGTCTAGCCTCGTCTCTTGCCATCTCATGAACGGTATCATGGATTGCATCCAGATTTGCAGCCTTTGCTCTTTTGGCAAGATCAAACTTACCAGCAGTAGCGCCGTTCTCTGCCTCCACGCGCATCTCAAGATTTTTCTTTGTAGAGTCTGTCACAACTTCGCCTAACAGCTCTGCAAATTTTGCAGCGTGCTCAGCCTCTTCCCATGCAGCCTTCTCCCAGTAGAGACCGATCTCAGGATAACCTTCTCTGTGAGCCACTCTCGCCATAGCAAGATACATACCAACCTCGGTGCACTCTCCGTTAAAGTTTGCTCTCAAATCAGCCATGATATCCTCGCTTGAGCCCTGTGCCACGCCAACTACATGCTCCGCAGCCCAAGTTCTGTCGCCAGCCTGTACTGAGAACTTCTCAGCAGGTGCATTACACTGTGGGCACTTCTCTGGTGCGCTGTCTCCCTCGTAAACATAGCCACATACATTACATACAAATTTCATTTTAAAAATCCTCCTTTATATTATCACTCAGGAAAACAGTTGCAGTCTGGTACAGCCTGTCCGTTTTCCACATAGCCATATGATGCCTGCCTTGATGTCTTATCAAGACAGCTTTTGCAGATACCGCAGAAGTATAGCCGGTGTTCCTCGATTAAGCCGTCAAAACCCTCAGATGCCTTCGCATCAATGGCGGCAAAATCAATAGGCTCCATAGGCAGATCAAGGACCGCATTGCAGCACGTACATACAAAATGATAATGTGGGCTCGTATTGAAATCAAAATGGTCAATATTCAAAACCCCAAAACTGTGCTTGGCGATCATGCCAGCCTCCGCCAACTGGTTTAAGTTCCGATATACAGTGCCAAGACTGATATTGGGAAACACCTCCTTCACACTGGTATAGACAGTCTCTGCCGTTGGGTGATCCCTGCGGGATTGTAGGAAGGAGAGGATTGCAGCACGCTGACGGCTGTACTTCATATTCATATTACCCCTGCCTTTCTAGTGCACTGAGTAAAAAACAGTGCATTAGATCTACATTTTCTCATTACTAAATCAGTAATGATTACTGTTATTATATTTGTTTCTCTCTTTTCTGTCAATAGAAAAATAAAATTATTTTCAAAAAATATTTCCTGATTAAAAAAAAATTAAGAAATCTCAAAAGTACTATATTTTAAAATCTTATATGCTATACTAAACCTATATTTGAGTTTTTTATTTCAATTTAGTCAGGCTACTTATTAATTTTTTCGGGCAGGCGCCGGAATGGAGACGATATTTATTATGAAAAGCAAGACACGCATCAACCTCAAGACAAAAATGATGATTCTCTTTTTGGCGATCATACTGGTGCCGATGATGTGCGTCGTCATGGTATTTCTGGGGTATGGGTATTCTGTGAATATTGATATGCTTCAGGAGCTGAGTAAGAAGGATATCATGATCGGGGCGATGGTCAACAGAAGCCTGCTAAAGTATATGCTGATAGCCATGGTCATCATTCTGATTATGACGAGTGCGATCATCACCGCATGGCTCAACAAGGATGTGTACAGACCGCTCAAAGAGCTGAGTGTTGCCATGCAGCACATCTCGGTCGGGGATTTTGATTATCATATGAACGGCGGGCGCGAGGATGAGATCGGACTTCTTTTTGTCAATTATGAGCAGATGCGTCTCCAGCTAAAGGAAAGTGAGGAGGAGAAGGCTCAGAATGAGAAAAAATCCAAAGAGCTTGTGAGCAATATCTCCCATGACCTCAAGACGCCGATTACGTCGATTAAGGGCTATGTGGAGGGCATTATGGACGGCGTTGCGGACACGCCGGAGAAAATGGATAAGTACATCAAGACGATCTACAACAAGGCAAATGATATGGACCGGCTGATTAATGAGCTGACGACTTATTCGGGGATAGACTCCAACAAGATTCCATATCATTTCCATATTTTGAATGTCTCGGATTATTTTACGGACTGTGTGGAGGAGGTGGGGCTTGACCTTGAATCGAAAAACATACACCTTGATTTTACGAATCTTGTGCCGGCAAATACCTGTGTCGTGGCAGACCCGGAGCAGCTCAAAAAAGTGATTAACAACATTATCAGCAACAGCGTCAAGTATATGGGACATTCAAACGGTGTCATTGATATCCGCCTCTTGGATGAAGGGGAGTCTGTCAAGATTGAGATTGAGGACGATGGAAAGGGCATCGCGTCGAAGGATATCGGCAGTATCTTTGAGCGCTTTTACCGGACAGATTCGTCGAGAAATTCCTTGCAGGGCGGCAGCGGCATCGGGCTGAGCATTGTGAAGAAGATTATAGAAGATCACGGCGGATATGTGTGGGCGACCAGCAAGGAGGGCGAGGGAACCTGTATGCATTTTGTCCTGCGAAAGTACACGGAAAAGACAGATGAGGTAGTGATTTAATAAGTTTTATTAGAGAAGTATATATTGTAATAGGAAAGGAAAGTGTGTATGAGCAGAATTTTAATTGTGGAGGATGAGGAGGCAATCGCTGAGCTTGAGAAGGATTATCTGGAGCTCAATGACTTTGAGGTCAAGATTGAGAACAGCGGAGACACAGGTCTTGCAACTGCGCTGGCAGAGGAGTTTGATCTGATTATCCTGGACTTGATGCTTCCGGGGATTGACGGGTTTGAGATCTGCAAGCGCATCCGCGAGGACAAGGACGTGCCCATTTTGATGGTTTCCGCCAAGAAGGACGATATCGACAAGATTCGCGGTCTGGGACTGGGTGCGGACGATTATCTGACCAAACCCTTTAGTCCAAGCGAGCTGGTGGCGCGCGTGAAGGCGCATATGGCGCGCTACAACCGTCTGGTGGGCAGCCATATGAAAGAGAATGATGTGGTGGAAATCAGAGGAATCCGCATCGACAAGACCGCGCGGCGCGTTTTTGTGGACGGCGAGGAGCGCAACTTTACGACAAAAGAATTTGACCTTCTGACCTTCCTTGCTGAAAATCCAAACCATGTTTTTACAAAAGAGGAAATATTCAGGGAAATCTGGGACATGGATTCCATCGGCGATATCGCTACCGTGACGGTGCATATCAAGAAAATCCGTGAAAAAATCGAGACAGATACCTCCAAACCGCAGTATATCGAGACTATCTGGGGTGTGGGTTACCGCTTTAAATTATAAGCTGGCAATATTTTCATCCGATAGGAATGATAAAGATGGATAAAATGATAGTGTATGAGGACAAGGCGCTGCTGGTCGTGCACAAGCCTGCCGGGATTGCGACAGAGACCGCGCGGGTTGGGCAGGCAGACCTTGTCTCAGAATTAAAAAATTACCGCCAGAGAAAGGGTGAGGAGCCCTATATCGGTGTGGTGCACAGGCTCGACCAGCCGGTCGAGGGACTTTTGGTCTTTGCAAAGGACGCCCGGACAGCACATGCGCTTAGCAGCAGCGTGCAAAAGGGCTGTCTGGCAAAAAAATATGCAGCGCTCGTGGCAGGGATTCCAGACGCGCAGGAGGGCACGCTCTCGGACAGTCTGTTAAAAGATGGGCGGACGAATTGTTCTGCTGTCGTGCCAAGCGGTACCAAGGGCGCCAAAGAGGCGTCTCTTTGCTGGAAGCTTTTGCGGCACAACGAGGTATGTTCGCTTGTGGAGATAGCGCTGTATACAGGCAGGCATCACCAGATTCGGGTACAGATGGCACATGCGGGTTTTCCGCTGCTGGGAGATTTCAAGTATGGCTCTGATTTGTCAAAACAGTTGTCAAATGAATTATCTATTAATAGTACAGCACTGATGGCATATGAAATCCGCCTAAAACATCCAGCCACGGGAGAAAAAATGGAATTTTTATTAAAATTAGATAAATTTCAACAAATTTTCTGACAAAAAGAACACACATTAGGAGTTGACACATTTTTACAGCATAAGTATAATAAATTTATAGACAAAGGCCTTGTATTTTGCGGGAACTCGGTTCAAGGGGAATCAATCATACAAAGGAGGCCAGAGATGGATGGAATGCAGAACTGGACAAACTATTTAGAGGTTATGCGCAATCGTCTGCTTCTAGTCCATGACGCTGACAGTCTGATTTCGGTATTGACGGATGTCAGGAACATACCGATCGCGCTGTCAACGGTCGAGGACGTGACAGACGGAACTGGGCTGAATATGTCATTATCGGTAATCTGCTCGGAGGCAAAAGTAGCGGGCAGGGTGATGTGTTTGGTAAGTGATGATATGTTTACGACAGTTCAGCTTAATCTTGACACTGTAAAGAGAGTAGACTCAAAAATATCAGTGGACGGTAAGGGTGTGGTCATGAAGCTCACAATCAGGAACGGGGCAGAGTTTTTGCTGATGTTCCACACGGATTTTGTGGAGGAGGACGCCGAACCCTTGTTGTGACGAAATGGAATGAAAGAGTGAGGAGAGGATGCTGTAGAGACGCAGCATCTTTTTCTTGAATAAGACCCATTGGAGGGACGCACAAATGAAATATTGCAAAAAGGCAGCGCTGAAGGTAGAATGCATCGCCTCCAAAGAAGATTTTGACTTCTTTGGCATAACGCTGGAAGATGTGCTGGACAGGACAGAAGCTGGAACATATTTTCTAAAAAAGGCAAAAGAGCTCTGCGCCATGACGCAGAAGGTCAAATGGACGAATATAGCATACACGCTCAATATCACGATGCTTCCTGACGGAAACGTCTCGTTTGAGTTCAGCGAGTGCATAGAGGACTATATTGCCAGCCTGAGGCATTCTGTGGTGATGGCGGACGAGCAGACAAAAGGCCCTTTGGAGGAGTTTATACAGGCGCTTGAGGAGGCGGACGAGGACGGGGCACGCAGGCTTGTGGCGCATTTTGAGCAGAATATTAAAAAAAATTCGTAAAATAATTCACATTTTCAAAAACATATGTTAAACTAGAATACAAGGGCGCGCGCGGCGTGTTCAGAAAAAAGTGGAGAAGGTGGAAATGATGACAAAACACAATAAGCTCGTACAGTGGATGCTCGCGCTTGTAGCCGGCGTATTTTTGGCTGCATTTTCGTATGGCGCGTGCACAGCACAGGCAGCGGAGACGACTGTGGAGGCGGCGCAGGAACAGGATTCAGCGGACAGCAGTGCTGAGAATGGCGGAGGAGCGATGATTCTTCTGATGGGCGGTATGCTGATTATTATTCTTGCAGTGGTGCTCTCGGTGGTCGGTACGTTTGTCTCGTCAGCGGCGATTGCGGACGAGCTGTAATTTAGACAGATTTTTAAATCAGGGTGGTAATGCCACATGCAGGGTCCCTATGGTGGGCGGTGTGCGTCATTGCCATCTTTTTGTGCATACGGGTGCCTAGCCCGATTGGCTGGAAAGGAAGAGTGGAAAATGGCAAATGACAACAAGAAATTAGTGGAGGCGATCACTTCGATGGAGGTGGATTTCGCACAGTGGTACACAGATGTCGTGAAGAAGGCTGAGTTGTGCGATTACTCAAGCGTGAAAGGCTGTATGATTATCAAACCCGCAGGCTATGCCATCTGGGAGCAGCTCCAGCAGCAGCTTGACGCGGCGTTCAAAAAGACAGGCGTGGAGAATGTATACATGCCGATGTTCATACCAGAGAGCCTTTTGGAGAAGGAGAAGGACCATGTGGAGGGCTTTGCGCCGGAGGTGGCATGGGTGACACATGGCGGTTTAGAGCCTTTGCAGGAACGGCTCTGCGTGCGTCCGACCTCGGAGACGCTGTTCTGTGACTTTTATAAAAATGAAATCCAGTCCTACAGGGATTTACCAAAGGTGTACAACCAGTGGTGTTCCGTGGTCCGCTGGGAAAAGACAACGCGCCCGTTCCTTAGGAGCCGTGAATTTCTGTGGCAGGAGGGGCATACAGCCCATGCGACCGCAGAGGAGGCGGAGGAGAGAACGATTCAAATGCTGAATGTGTACGCTGATTTTCTGCGCGATGTGCTTGCAATTCCTGTCGTGAAGGGCCAAAAGACAGACAAAGAGAAATTTGCAGGCGCGGAGGCGACATACACAATAGAAGCGCTGATGCATGACGGCAAGGCGCTGCAATCCGGCACCAGCCACAATTTCGGAGATGGTTTTGCCAAAGCGTTTGGCATTCAGTTTACAGATAAAGATAACACGCTGAAATACTGCCACCAGACTTCATGGGGGGTGACGACGCGTCTCATCGGTGCGGTCATTATGGTGCACGGAGATGATTCTGGCCTCAAGCTTCCGCCAAAGGTGGCGCCGACCCAGATTATGATCGTTCCAATCCAGCAGAAGAAGGAGGGTGTGCTCGACAAGGCATACGCGCTTCGAGACCGTTTGATAGAAAAGGGCCTGCGCGTGAAGGTGGACGCTTCGGACAAGAGCCCGGGCTGGAAGTTCAGCGAGTGCGAGATGCGCGGCGTACCGTTCCGCATTGAAATCGGACCCAAAGATATCGAAAATAACAAGTGCGTCTTTGTGCGCCGCGACACGAGAGAGAAAATTGACGTGTCTCTGGACGAGGTGGAGACGAAGGCAGCAGCGCTGCTCGATACGATTCAGACCGAAATGTACGAGACGGCAAAGAAGCATCTGGATACCCATATTTACAGTGCAGTGACATGGGACGCGTTCTGCGACACCATCAATAACAAGCCGGGATTTGTCAAGGCAATGTGGTGCGGAGACAGCGCCTGCGAAGACCGGATAAAAGACGAGCTGGCAGCAACCAGCCGCTGCATGCCGTTTGAGCAGGAGATGCTGAGCGATACCTGCGTGTGCTGCGGAAAGCCGGCAAAGAAGATGGTTTACTGGGGCAGGGCATATTAATCAAAAAATAAGATTGGAGGGAATCTACAATGAATATTTTAGTAATCAATTGTGGCAGTTCTTCGCTGAAATACCAGCTAATCAACAGCGATACGGAGGCAGTGCTCGCAAAGGGGCTGTGCGAGCGCATTGGCATTGACGGCAGTCTGCTCACACACACGCCCGCAGGGAAGGACAAGGTAAAAATCGAGACGCCGATGCCGAATCATACGGTGGCGGTAAAACTTGTGATTGACGCACTCACTGACGCCGGACACGGTGTTGTGAAGTCGCTTGGGGAGATCAATGCAGTCGGACACCGTGTAGTACACGGCGGGGAAAAGTTTGCCTCCTCCGTGGTGATCAATGATGAGGTGATGGCTGCAATCGAGGAGTGCAGCGAGCTTGCGCCGCTGCACAATCCGGCGAATCTGATTGGCATTCGTTCCTGTCAGGAAATCATGCCCAATGTGCCGATGGTGGCGGTATTTGACACGGCGTTTCATCAGACCATGCCGGAAAAGGCATATCTGTATGGACTGCCATATGAATATTATGAGAAGTATAAAGTACGCCGTTATGGTTTTCACGGGACAAGCCATGACTACGTATCTGCGCGTGCGGCACAGCTTCTTGGCAAGACAAGGGACGCGCTGAAAATCATTGTGTGCCATCTCGGAAACGGCGGCTCTGTGTCAGCGGTGGACCACGGAAACTGTGTGGATACCTCGATGGGGCTTACGCCGCTGGAGGGCATTATCATGGGGACACGCTCAGGCAGCATTGATCCTGCAATCTGTGATTTTATCTGCCAGAAGGAGAACCTTACGCCAGCACAGATGAACAATGTGCTCAACAAAAAGTCCGGTGTGCTTGGCATGTCAGGAGTTTCCTCTGATTTCAGGGATATCGAGGCCGCAGCCGCGCAGGGCAATAATCAGGCACAGACTGCGCTGGAGGCGTTTTATTACAGTGTGGCAAAATACATCGGCGCATATGCGGCGGCAATGAACGGCGTGGATGCGATCGCATTTACCGCGGGCGTGGGCGAGAATAATATCGCAGGGCGCGCGGAGATTGCAAAGTACTTAGGGTATCTTGGCGCCCAGCTTGACCCGGAGAAGAACACCGTCCGGGGCGAGGATCGTGTGATCTCGACTGCGGAGAGCAAGGTGGCGCTGCTGTGCGTACCGACCAATGAAGAGCTTGCCATCGCAAGACAGACGGCGGCGCTGGTATAAAACTTTATATGATGATCAGAGAACCTCCTCAGACAATCAAATCTGAGGAGGTTTTATGCACACGGGCGTTTAAAAATAATTTCTCCCTCAAATCGGTACTTTAGTACTATTGTGTCAGGCGGCTTGTTCGTTTATGCTGGTAAGGCGCACGTTGAAGTGTGCCATTATACAATACATGAGAGAGGAACAGAGGAGAAATGAAAAAATTAAAACAATTGCTGGCGGCAGTGCTTGTGCTCATCATTGCACTGAACACGCCTGTGTGCATGGAGACAGCCGCGGCAAAACAGCCGCAGATGCGCAGGAGGATACCAAGACCTGTAGACAGTATCACGATTCAAGAACCATCGGCAGACTCGCCAGAGAACGCAGAAAGCAGTTCGTTCAATGGTTCACTGGAGAATGTAGCAAACAGCCCGTCCGATGGTTTAGCGGAGAATGCAGAAAGCAGTTTGCCACTTGGTTCCCCAGAAGAATCAGCAAACAGCCCGTCAATAGGATTACCAGAAGAATCAGCAAACAACTCATCAGTAGGCGCGTCACAGGATTCAGAAAGCAGTTCGGAAATCTCGACGGAATCTTTGGCAGAGGAACAGTCCCAGACTACACCAGAAGAGATTCCAGAGGAGGCAGCGCCAGAAAATACAACGGAGGACACGCCAGAAGATTATACTGAAAGCGAAGCTGAAAGTAATACCGAAAATGAAACCGAAAGCGAAGCCGAAAGCAATACCGAAAATGAAACTGAAAGTAATACCGAAAATGAAACGGAATGCAATACCGAGAACGATACCGAAAATGAAACGGAAAACAATACTGAGAACGATACCGAAAACGATACCAGCGAAAACACCAATGACGAACATGGAGACTCAACGGAGAACAGTACCGAGGAATCGTCAGAGGATACAACAGAGCCAGATACAGATGCCGCCGTAGAGTTTCAGCCCCCTGTGCAAATCATACCGGAAGTGACCGATGCAGGCGTACTGGATTACAGAACCTATATGGAAGCAAAAGATTTGCCGAAGTTCTCTGTCAGACTGGAGGAGTGTACAGAGGATACGGAGTTGATCGAAGTTTCAGAATTGCAGCGTGCGGACAGCGAACAGGCGGTTCTGGACGAGGAGATGCCGGAGATACACTATTTTTTGAAACTGGAGGACGACAGTGTCGTCGCGCCCCATTATTTTGAGGAAGCGTGTGTCTATGACCCTGACAAGGCATGTTTCAAGGACGCTGCGGCGCTTGAACTTCTGCGGGTGGGAGAGACTGCATACACAGTGGAGATGCTGGGGGAGCATGACCGGGAAGTGTATGCGGGCACAGGCACGATAAAAGTATGCAATAGCCCGATGCAAGACGGTGATTTTTATATTGAGGTAATCAGGAACAGTGAGAAGAAAAGCTACACGTATAAAGAGTGGGAAACTTACTTAAAAGTGCATGACAACTGGGTTGATGGCGAGGTCCGCCCCCTGCTCAGCGATACAGGCAATAAATTTTATACGACAATCGTATCCGAGGAGACAGCCAACACAGGCAAAATGAAAACGTATACCTTTTGGGCGGAGAATCCTATGCGGAATGCGAGTACTAGGGAGGAGGAAAACGGCACGAGAAGCTACACGGTTGGCGTGGACAGGGAGCCGCCCGTGCTGACTATACTAAAACCGGATAGTCCATGTTTTGAGCCGTCAACGACAGATACCGTTCAGTATTACGCGGAGGATTTTGTGCTGACAGGGGCGTTTGAGGATACGCAAAGCGGTCTCGGCAGACTGGAGTACACAACACAAGCCGCGGCGGGAGCGGATGCGCGCTGGACAACGGTGGATGCGGCAGCAGACGGGACATTTCGAATCGTGTTCTCAGACGGCTGCTATGATGCCATTGCAGTGCGCGCGTATGATTTGCTGGGAAATGCGAGCAAATCATATGGTTTTGTCAATGAACAGGGCGAGTATATCAAGGTTGTGGTGGACAGCGCAGTGCCTGTATTCAAAGTGGAGGCCACAGCAGAGGGCAAGCCGTATTGTGGAGATAACGACAACTGGACGAACAAAGATGTCCTGTTCACTGTGACAACAGATGCTGAGAGCTGTCCCTATGCAGGAATTGGACAGCTTGAATACAAATATGAGAAAATTGGTGAAGTGCTGGAGGGCGTGGAAGGCGCCGGGGAATGGACAGCGCTGCCGTGGCAGGAGGCGGGAGAAGCAGCGCTGAATGTGGCGGAGGACACAAATGGCTATTACAGCTTCCGCGTACAGTCAAAATCAGGAGTCTTTTCCGAATGTTCCGCGCGCAAACGCGTGCTGGTACAGCGTGAGGCGGCAGAATTAAAACCGTTGATTATCACAGGCGTCGATGAGACAAAACGCAGAAATGAATGGTATAACAAGGAGTCGGGCACGCCATATATCCAGTTTGAGTTTCCAGCGTATGATACCGGAGCCGAGTCCAAAGAATACGATGCGCCGATTACGATGCATTACAGGCTGGCTGTGCAGGGAAAACAAACCTCCCGCATCGTCTTGCCTATGGAAAAGAGCGTGTCAATGGGCGTGACGCAGGCTTCTGGGCAGCTTGTGATGACAGCGGATTCCTTAGCGGATTTTGCCGTCGATTTTGGATACCGTGCCGATACGCGGCAAGCGCAGGATGGAATTTACACGCTGGAATACTGGACTACGGACAAGGCTGGCAACCAGTCTAAGCGGCAAAAGTACGTCTACAAGCTTGATACCCATGAACCCACAGACATTCAGGTAACAATTAGCGGAAGCGAATTTCCAGCAGGAAAGGAACAGACGATAGTCTATGAGAATTTTTACCGCAGCAGCGTGACAGGCAGGGCGCGTGCGCAGTATGGCACCAGCGGAAAAGGCTCTCTGCAAATCAAGCGGGTCAAAAAGCCGGGCGAGTGGAAGGACAGCACAGGCTTTGACGGGGAGGACAGCGTTGATATTCCGCTCAATACAAGGTGTTTTCTGTATGTGAGGGCACAGGATTATGCCGGCAATGTCGCCGAGGGCTGGACAATGGGCATTGTGACAGACAATATGGCGCCGGACGGGGCAGACAATGTGTCTCTTATCATGAAACCAGAAGGCGCCAACGAGAACGGATTTTTTAACAAAAATATAGAAATCCCCATTCGGGTCAGGGAGAATGCGGGAAGCGGAGACTGTGCGGGACTAAAATACGTGACGAGCTCAGTCGGAAGGGATGGCGTGGATACCATTGCCGATCAAATGCTCTTTTCATTCACAAAAGAACGCCCGGACAGTGATGAGCTTACCAGTGCCGCGGCATTTCAGACGGTACAGGTCGTGGACGCGCTGGAGAACGAGAGCAATGACGCTTATATTGAGGTGACGGCTTCCGACCGTGCAGGAAATACAAGGACTTCTATACAGTTGCTCAAAATTGATGTCACAAATCCAGTGCTCTCCGTCCAGTTTGATGATCATGAACCCTTAAACGGCAGGTATTACCGCAGGAAAAGAACTGCGGTGCTTCACGTGACAGAGCGCAATTTTGACCCGTCGGCAGTGCAGATTTCTATTCAGAAGGACGGAAAACCCTATGCGTGCCAGATGCCAAGATGGACGAGTGACGGAATCGAACATAAAGCGGAGATTGTTTTTGAGGAGGATGGAAGTTACTGGATGGAGGCGGTCTGTACAGACCTGGCGGGCAATGTGTCCAACAAGGTTCAGGTGGAGCCATTTATCATTGACCAGACGGCGCCGGAGATACAGGTGGCACTGACTTCGGCACAGGGAAAGGCGTCAGCGGATCAGACGTTTTTTCAGTCGGAGGTGACAGCGGTCATCACTGTCAGAGAGCAGCATTTCCGCGAGGAGGATTTTGTGCTGGACAGCACTGCCCAAACGCGTGCAGGGCGGTGGGAACACGACGGGGATATGCATACCATGCAGCTTGTGTATGACAAAGAGGGTGACTGTCATTTGGACTGCTCCTATACGGATTTGGCAGGAAACACAGCCAGACGGGCAGCGCGGGATTTTGTGCTCGACCAGACGGCGCCCGTCATTTCGGTGAAGGGCGTTGCGGACGGCTCTGCCAACCGGGGAGAGATTCTGCCGATTGTGACAGTATTAGATGCACATATGGAGCTGCAGGACATCTCGGTCACTGTGCGCTCTGGAACGGGAGTTCTTATAGAAAATAAGATAGAAACGGCGGTGGTTGAGGTCGGCACAAACACAGGCTACCGTTTTACGCTGACGGATATGACGGACAAGGAGGACAATGTATATTATCTTTGCGTCACCGCCGCGGACAAGGCGGGAAACGAAGCAGTGCGCACCTGCCGTTTTTCACTCAACAGAAAAGGCTCTGTATATGACATGACACAGGTGGCAGCGCTGGTGCAAAACCAGTACCGGACAAAGGAGAAGATGAGCGATCTTGAGATTGTTGAGATGAATGTGGATATGGTGGAGGAGTTTGACCTTTATATCTCCAAGAATGGTGAACTGGGGACAAAGGCGGTATTTGTCAAAGAAATCAGCGGTTCGGAGAGCACCGGCTACACGTATGTGTACAAGATTGACAAAACAAACTTTACGGAGGAAGGCGCCTACCGGCTGAGCCTGTATTCCAGGGACCGCGCGGGCAATGAGATCAACAATGCGTCTGAGCTTCATGGGAAAGAGATTACTTTTATTGTCGATAACACCGCACCCAAAGTGATTCTTGACGGGACATGGTCTGACAGTAAAGACGGTGCGGGACCGTGTGCGCTTCAGATTGTCGTGACAGATAATTTCAGCCTTGCGGAAGCGGAGTTTATGCTTGTAAATAACGAGAATACTGTGCTGGAGCGCTGGGATTACATGGCGCTTGCGGGGGAGGGCGAGACGCTTAGCATCACACTTCCAGCATATGAGGAGGAGGTAGCGCTGGTCTACAGAGTCAAAGACGCTGCGGGAAATGAAGCACAGCAGCGCTTTGACAAGCAGACCGTGGAGGAGAAAAATAAGGCTGAAAAAGACAGAGGGGCACTGTATCATGACAGTTTTGCACCAGTATCTTACGGGGGAATACTTGCAGTGCTGGCTGGACTGGCGCTGGCAGTTGTAGTGGGACTGTTTTTGTACTGGCGCAGAGAAAACGCGAAATACTTATAATTGAAGTGTGTGAAGTTTCATGCTATAATAGATGCGGACTGAAATATAAGAGAAAGTGAATTAAGGAACAGAGCATGGAACAGAGCACAGAATTAAGAAGAAAAAAGTACGTGACGACGTGGGGAAATGCAATTTCGATCGCGGACAGAAAACCGGAAAATTATGCGAAGGATTTAACGCTGCGCTATCCAGTCCGTCCGATGTTCGACGGGGATAAGCTCAAGATTACACTGGACAATTTCTGCGGTACGGAGGCTGTGACAATCCGCCATGTGTACGTGGCACAGAGCACAGACTCCGCGCGGGAGATTGCGGAGGAGACAAATGCAGCAGTCACCTTCTGCAATGGCAGTGAGCAGGTCACGATTCCAGCGGGGGAGGCAGTGGTGAGTGATGAAATCTGCTTTGATGTGAGGCGCGGACAAGATTTTGCGGTCAGTTTGTATCTGGCGGATTTTACACAGATGCGCTCTGCGGTTTTGATTACAGGCCCGTTGTCAAAGGGATATTATACAGTGGGCAATTATGCAGGCTGCGGCAGATTGCCGCTGGATTATACGAGAAATACAAATTGGTTTTATTTTCTGAGCAATATAGAAGTACATACAGCAGATACAAACAGGGCAGTTATATGTTATGGGGACAGCATCACTTCGCAGGCGTGGCCGGATTATCTGACACTGCGTTTATTCCGCGGCAAAATCGAGCATACTGCTATTGTGAGGCGGGCGGCGAGCGGCACGAGGATTCTGCGCCAGTATGACAATATCACGTATGACTCATACGGGCTAAAGGGGGCTGTGCGCTTTCCGCGGGAGGCGAAGGCGAGCGGTGCAGACACAGTGATTATACAGCATGGCATCAACGATATTATTCACCCGGTGGGCGTGGAGGTCAATCCATTCCGCCCGTGGAGTGACCTGCCGACGGCGGAGGAGCTGATACAGGGGCTTCGGCAGTATATTGCGCAGGCAAAGGAGTACGGGCTGGACGTGTATATGGGAACACTGCTCCCGATTTATGGCTGGCGCACGTATGAGCCTTTCCGCGAAGAACTCCGCTGTGCTGTCAATGAGTGGATACGCAGCACAAAGGAAATTCAGGGCTGCATCGACTTTGACAGGGCACTTTGCGATAGTCTTGACCCGAGGGCTTTTGCAGCGGGATATGACAGCGGCGACCATCTGCATCCGTCAGAGGCAGCATACGAGCGTATGGCGGAGGAGGTGCCGCTTCGTCTATTAGAGTACAAGGAGAGTTAGATATGCCCACAGTACTATTTATCAATGCGTGTGTGCGCGGCAAGGACTCAAGGACACTGGCGCTTGCTGAGCACCTGCTCGAGTGTATCAGGGAGGCAAACAGTCAGGATATGGCATTTCATATAGAAGAAATCAGGCTGTCTACGGAAAACCTGCTCCCGCTGAACTATGAGAGATTAATGCGGCGCAATGAGCTTCTGGCAGCAGGGCAGCGCGGCGATACGATGTTTGACTATGCCAATGCCGTTGCACAGGCTGACATGCTCGTGATCGCAGCGCCCTACTGGGATATGTCCTTCCCATCGTCGCTCAAGATTTTCTTTGAGGCTGCGAGTGTGGAGGGAATTACGTTTACATATGCTGACGATGGCACGCCGATCGGGCTTTGTGTTGCGGAGGATATGTACTATGTCACCACAAGCGGCGGTTATATCGGCGATTGTAATTTTGGTTTTGAGTATGCCAATGCCCTGTGCAGGCTTTACGGTGTGCAGAATGCGCATTTTGTCAGTGCGCAGGGGCTTGACCTCGACGGTGCGGATGTGCAGGCGATCATGGAGGCGGCATGCAGTGGGGAGATACTTCATGTTGGATAAGAAGGAAGCAGCCATCAGGGAATTGGCGCCTAAGATCTGGAAGCTGTCCAGAGACAGGCTTCTTGTAAATCTGCGCTTTCTGGATGCGGCGCTTTCGGGGCTGGCATTCCAGCCGCAGAGCGGTCAAGTCTGCTGTGATCTCAGTGCGCCCCAGCGCGCAGTTGTTTACTATGACCCGGCAGTGGTGGTGCAGTTGTACAAGAAAAATCCTGCCAATGTCACGAGGCTGTACCTGCATATTTTACTGCATTGTATTTTCAGCCATGCTTATAAATATGACAAGGTTGAGCAGGATTTGTGGAATGTGGCGGCAGATATGGCGGTGGAGAACGCAGCACTCAGTCTGAATCTGTCTGGCTTGGAGACTGCTGGCGATGCACAGCGCAGGGAAATACTAGAACAGTGGAAGGCGCGCGTGGGATCACTGACAGCGGAGAGAATCTACAGAAACTTAAAGTCTGACAGGCTGGGCGTGAGCGAGCTTTTCGAGCTTGGCAGCCTGTTTTGCCGCGACGGGCATGATCGCTGGGGGGCAGCTGCGACGCTGGAGGTTACAGCGGCGCAGTGGAAGAAGCTCAGCGAGCGCATCAAGGCGGAATTAAAGTCTTTTTCTGCGGACAAGTCCGACGACAAAAGTATTTTGCAGAATCTTGAGGAGGCGACGCAGGAGCATTATGACTATGGGAGTTTTCTGCGCAAATTCTGCGTGTCTGGCGAGGATCTACAGGTCAATGATGACGAGTTTGACTATGTGTATTATACGTATGGGCTGTCGCTGTACGGGAATCTTCCGCTGGTAGAGCCGCTTGAGTACAAAGATGTCAACAAAATCAAAGAGTTTGTGGTTGCTGTCGATACCTCGGGCTCCTGCCGCGGCGCGGTGGTGCAGGCATTTTTGAATAAGACATACAGCATCTTAAAAAGCAGTGAAAATTTTTTCCGCAAGGTGAACATTCATATCATACAGTGTGACTCGCAGGTGCGTCGCGACACGAAGATTACCAATGATGACGAGTTTGAGGCATTTATGCGGGACGGACAGCTCGAAGGATTTGGCGCTACGGATTTCAGGCCAGTGTTCTCGTATGTGGACAAGGCGATTGAGAGCGGGGAGTTTGAGAATCTAAAAGGGCTGATTTACTTTACGGACGGTTACGGCGTTTTTCCAGAGCACAAGCCGCCGCACAGCTATGATACTGCGTTTGTGTTTCTTGAGGATCACTATGAGCAGCCGCCCATTCCGCCGTGGGCGATCAAGCTGGTGCTTCCGGTTGAGGATTTAGAGGAGAATGGGGGAGAGAACAAGTGAATATCAAGCAGGCGAAGGATCATATCAAAAATTCTGTACAATTGTATCTCAAAAAGGACGAGTATGGGGAGTACCGCATTCCAGTAGTGCGCCAGCGGCCCATTTTTCTGCTCGGCTCTCCGGGCATTGGCAAGACGGCAATTATGGAGCAGATTGCGCAGGAGCTCGGCATCGCGCTGGTGAGCTACTCCATGACGCACCACACAAGGCAGTCCGCGCTGGGGCTGCCCTTTATCACGCACAAAAACTTCAAGGGGCTTGAATTTGACATTTCAGAATATACGATGAGTGAGATTATCGCTTCTGTTTATGAGGTGATGGAGAAGTCCGGGCTTGAGGAGGGCATCTTGTTTCTCGACGAGATTAACTGTGTGTCTGAGACGCTGGCGCCGTCGATGCTGCAATTTTTGCAGTACAAGGTCTTTGGGCGGCACAGCGTTCCAGACGGCTGGGTGATTGTCACTGCCGGAAACCCGCCGGAGTACAATAAGTCTGTGCGGGAGTTTGATGTGGTGACGATGGACAGAATGAAGCTGGTGGAGGTGGAGGCTGACTATGCGACGTGGAAGGAGTACGCGCTCAGGCAGGGGATTCACAGCGCTGTCACCACCTATCTGGATATGAAGAAAAATGACTTTTACCGCGTGGAGACCACCGTCGGCGGCAAATCCTACGTGACGGCGAGAGGGTGGGAGGATTTGTCTGCCATGATGCTTCTGTGTGAGGAGGAGAAGCTCACTGTAGATGAGACGCTTGTCGCACAGTATCTTCACAACGAAAAGATTGTCAAGGAATTTACCGCGTACTATGAGCTTTATAATAAATATAAGAGAGAGTACAAAGTCGAGGAGATTCTTGCGGGGACAAACTCCGCGCAGGTCGTAGAGCGGGCGAGGATTGCCAAGTTTGATGAGCGACTTTCTCTGCTTGGCATGCTGCTGGACAAGCTTGAGAGTGAGATGAAGGAAAACCTTGAGAAATCGGATTATCTGGCAGATTTGATGAAGGTGCTCAAAGCGGTCAGGACGCTGCATGAGAAAAACGGCACGGTGCAGGAGCTGCTTGAGCGGCAGATTGCCAACCGCGCGAAGCTCATCGCGTCTATGACCAATGCCGGGACGCTTGCAGGCGAGGATAAGCGGCGGCACAGGGCAGTGATTCATTTCCTTGAGTCAGCGGGAAAAAAGCTCCGGCTGGAGGGCGCGGAGGATCATGCCGCATTTGCGATATTAAAGTCGGAATTTGATGCGCAGGTGACAGCGATGAAGCGTGAGAACAGCAGGATACAGGCGCGGCTTCATCATCTGTTTGCCTTCAGCGAAAAGGCGTTTATGGATGGCAATGAGGTGCTGGTGCTGGTGACAGAACTCACGGTAAATGTCTACAGCGCGCGTTTTATCGGGCAGTATGGAAGTGAGGATTACTACAGGCACAATGAGGATCTGATGCTGCATGAGCGGCAGGACGACATTATGAAGGTGATTGAGGAGTTAGAGCTGTAGTGAGGAATATGTTATGGAACAGGAGATTTTACAAGAAATTGTAATAGAAAATACAGGCAGCGGCGGCGGGCAGTTTGTGATGACGCCGTACAAGAATGGATATGCACTCAAACGCTACCGCGGGACAGGAGAACAGATCATTGTGCCGCCCTTCATAGAGCAAAAGCCTGTGACAGCGATTGAAAAAAAGGCATTTCTAAGCTGTAAGACCATCAAAAACATCACGCTTCCTGACACGGTCGGAGAGATTGGCGACTGGGCGTTTGCCCACGCAGAACAGCTTCGGACAGTGATAATACCATGCCACACACTTACGCGCGGAAAAGAGCTTTTTCTAGGCTGTAAGCGGCTGCGTGAGATTGTGCTCAGCGGTCATGACAGCGCTGGTGAGGGCGGTCTGGGGCGTATGCTGGCGCTTGCAGTCACCGTCCTGCACGACTACTTTTTGTTTGACCCGGTGGAGGCAGGCTCAGCGGAGTGGGTCAGGCGCTGGGATGAGAAGCTCATGGATCTGATTGAATTGGACGATCTCGACGGCTTTGAGGAGCTGTGGACCTGCGGTGAGGAGGATTACGAGGGAAAGGACTATGATATCAAATCCTACCCTGTGGAGAAGCGCAAGATGAAGCTGCGGGTGGTGTATTTCAGGCTGCTTTATCCCTATAAGCTCTCGGAGGAGATGAACAATAGTTTGCAGTCATATCTTTGCAGGCATACAAAGGGGACACAGACGCCGCAGGCGTGGGAGCTGCTTGTGGAAGAGCATTCGCAGGACTTGGCATATTATCGGGTGTTTGCGGCAGCCGGCGGCATAACAGCAGAGAATTTTGACAGTCTGCTGGAGGATTTGAGGGACAGCAGCGCGGAGATTCGTGCGTATCTGCTGCGCTACAAAGAAGAGCATTTTGCCGCAAAAGATGCATTTGCGGCATTTGAATTAGACTGGTGAACGAAAAAAGCGCCATTCATGCGGCGCTTTTTTATTCGAAGTTTTTATTTATTTGTATAAGTCCATTAGATAGTCCGTGACCGCTTCGCGGATTTCTCCTTGTGCGAGATAAGCTTCGCCGTAGTTTTCCTTCATGTTTGCTACGTAATCCTCGCCGTTTTCCTCTGTCATTTCAGCATAGGCAGCCTCCATGTCAAGTGTCAGACCGGCATCTTCAAAGATTGCCTGATAGACCATGGCGCTCTTGGCGGTTTCTTTCGCGCGTGTCCTGAGCTCTTTTTCGTAGGACAGCTCGTCTTTGATGTCATCATCTCTAATGTCCCACACATTTGTCATGCCATAGGAGGAGAAATATTGAAGCATGGACTCGTCATTTGCTTTTGTGGTAGCCCGTACTTTTTTTAAGTAGTCAGAAGGGTATGATTTGACGGTCGTGTTGTCAACAATGTAATTGGTGAGGTACTCCTCGAGATGCTGCTCATAAAATTTGTTTTTTACAAAAGCGCGGTACTCCTCAGCGGTGGTGACGCCCTCCTCTGTAATATTCTCAGCGACAAACTCGTCTGTAAGCTCCGGGGTCACGCTGATACTGTTGATGGTTACGGCAAAGACTGCGTCCTTCCCGGCAACCTCCTCGCCGTCGTAATCGTCAGGGAATGTCACCTCCACAGAGACATTCTCCCCCGGTTTATGTCCAATGAGCTGCTGCTCGAAGTCATCAATAAATGAGCCTGAGCCAATCGTCAGGTCATAGCCTTCACCGTTGCTGTTTCCGCCTTCAAATTCAACGCCGTCTACTGTGCCCACATAGTCAATGTTGACCTCGTCGCCGTCCTGAATCTCAAGTGCAGCGTCCGTGTTTGCCTCTTTGTGGGCTTCGAGAGTGGACTGGATGTCCTCATCGACCTCCTCGTCTGTCGCAGCGACTTCGTCAGCGGGGACGGAGATGTTGGCATAGTCTGCCAGTGTGAGTGATTTGCCTGCGTCGAAGCCTTCGATTTTGCCGTCTGCGGTGAGACCTGCACTGAGGTCAGAGATTGACGTGGTGCGCAGTGCGGACAGATAGACCATTTTGCCCGCGGCAATGATGACAACCGCAGCCAGCGCGGCGGCAGCGGCAATGCTGAGAATCTTGGAGATGCGCTTCTGGCGTCTGTCCTTGGCGACCTCCTTTTTGCGCTCTTCGCGCTTTGCTTTGCTCTTGCTGATGTCGGCTGTTTTATTTTCCTGTTTGTCCTTAGCCATTTTGATATCCTATCCTTTCCAATTCGTGTATCAGTTTTCTAAAACCTCATATTAATCTATCACAAAATGTAGAAAAAATAAAGAGTTTCCTGGAAATTCACACAATTCACACAAATATTATACGGATGGTCGAAAAAACCGACCGTTCAGTATAATGTGATTATAAACGGATAATCGGCTTGACAACAGGTAAAAATACAGACTATACTATAGTATATAAATGAGTCTGCCGGAATTTCTCCTGCATCCGCTATTGCGGCTGATGTGCAAAGAGACTCCGGGAGCCTGTACAAAGTGAAAGGGAGGAGCAGGGCGGCATATGAACGTAGAAGATATACCAGTACCGGCAATGGCGGCGATCAGAGTGAGCAAAGAGGGAAAATCGGCGCTTTTTGAGACGACAATCATTCAGACGACAGACAATAAATATATATATACCATGCCAGTCAGGGTGGATAACAAGCTGGTAAATTTTGAGGCAAAGGGGTTGTTAAAGGAGATTAAGATCGAGTTTGCCCCGTTTGAATTTTATGAGTGGCGCAATATCTCGATCATACGGTTTGTGGAGGATGGGAAGAGCTACCTCAGAATCAGGACGACGACACCCGGGATTCGGGCGATGGCGTGGTCTGATAAGCCAGTGACCACAGCAAAGAAGAAAAAGCAGAATATTATCAAAGAGGAGGCATTAGAGGTGGTGAATGCCGCGCAGGCGGTTCAGGCAAACAAGGAAGCAGAAGGAGAGAAATCGTGAAAAAGTCAATCGTGGCAGCAGTGACCGCCGGTGTGCTGATGGCGGGCGGTATCGGCGGATGGCCGGGGCAGAAACCGGGTCAGGCGCCGGAGAGTCCTGTGGAGAGCTTTGTCAATGAGCTCGGCACACAGGCAGCGGAAGAGTTTAAAAACGTACTTTCACAGGAGGTCAGCGATTTTTTTAAAAGCGATGATCTGGAAAAAACACTTGGAATTGACCGCGGCGGGCAGGCGTCTGTCGAGGCTGCGATCAAAGCGTATATCCGCGATTATGATCTGGACGAGGAGAAACTTGATGAGGCGAAGGCGTCGTTGCAGTCGATACTTGAAAATGCAGAAGGACTGACTGCTGAGGAGTTACAGGAGAGCATATCCAAAATATTTGAGAATAAAGGTGAGAAATAACCCGTATGGCTAAACCATACGGGTTATTTCTGCGGCTTGTTTTGTCCTTAGGTCATAGAATACATTGTTGATAAATAACGTTGGACGCGACAGGGCATCGTCATGGATTTCCGTGATACGCCCGTCGAGGTTTCCAGTCACGCAGACGCGGCGGTCCACATACATTTTGGCGATGCGCGTGAGGATTGGCGCAATATTGGGGCCGTACAGACCAAAACCTTGCTCTTCAAAGACGCGGATTGCCTGAAAAGGTGTCAGGGCTACGCGCTGTGCCCGCGGGTGCGTCATCGCTTCGTACGTGTCGGCAATCGCTGCAATCAGGGCAAAGGGGTCGATACGGTTCTCTTTCAGGCGGGCAGGATAGCCGCTTCCGTCGCAGCGCTCGTGGTGCATAATCATGACGCTGACCACATGCGGCGGCATTTTTCTTGATTTGACCAGCTCATATCCCAGATGAATATGGTGCTGCATCTGGATATATTCCTCGGGGGAAAGCTTGTCCGGCTTCCATAGCAGCTCCTCGGAAAGCTTGGTTTTGCCAATGTCGAAGATGAAGCCGCTGACAGTCAGATTGTCCAGATCCTCCCCCTCAATCCCCGTCCACTTGCCAAAGACATAGCACAGCAGCCCGCAGTTAAAACAATGGTTGTATGTAATCTCATTTTCATTTGGCACCATGTTGTAGAGATAGTCCAGAAGCTGCTCCTCATTGATGACAGCAGACATGATGTCGTCGCGCAGGGACAACAGCTTTACGATATTGAGCTCTAGTCCTGTGTCGAGTGTGCGCATAATCTTGTGAAACAAAGTGAGCGTGCTGGCATATACTTCATTAAAGTGCTGGAAATGCGGATTTTGATGCAGGTACTTGTAATGCGTCATATTGATCTCATCGGGCTCGCTCAGCGCAATCTCATCAAAGTTGTACTCGTAGAGCGACTGGATATTTTCCTGAGTCAGCGAGGTATTGGCTTTGAACAAAAGTGCACTGGCAGGTGTGTACAGATCATCGAACAAGACCATGCCGGGTTTGAGTGACTGAGTTGATAGTTTATACATATAGAGCCTCCTTGAAGTAAAAGAGTTTTGATAATGGTAGGATGTTGTAATAGGATACATACATAATATCATAAAATATAGATAGTTGTATAGATAAAGATTTGTTTTGTATAATTTCGTATAAAAAGAATAAAATATGGTAGATTCTGGTGGAGAAGGAGGTAAACATAACTAAAAAGTTATGTAAATTTGCACAATTTGGAAAATAGGCATTGATTTATAAAAATACATGTGCTACTATTGAGGAAAACGTAGATAAATATTGGGATATTGCAGTGTTTTATCCACAGACAGGTTTGGCGATGTGGAACAGTTAAAAAGTTTACATAATATATGCTGATTATGTTTCGGCGCCGGTATCATGAGAGGGAGAAAGTGACCGGGAATGAAACTAATCATAGATTTGCTTTGATTTTCTGGCAGGCTGCCAGAGCACCTTGACAACATACTGGTATGCGAACGCGTGTTTGTATACCATAGAGGACCGCAAGGTCAGACAGAAGGATAAGCATCGAAAGATGTGAAGGTACGTTAAGGATTATGAGTATATGGACTTGGAAACTGCCCAGTGCGGGAGACGTTTGATGTTGTTTCCAAGGGCAGACAAAAGTGGATATACGGTATTGAAGAGGATTGAAGGGGGACAACAATATGTTAGCGACTAAAAGAGAAGTATCACAGAGGATTGATATTTTAAACAAAAAGCCAATGATCAGAAAAAACCAGTCCACAGGAGAGATGGTAGCAGGATTTTTAGATCCATTGACAGGGGGTTTTGAAGTTGTGATGGACATCAACGATGAGCGGGATATCGACGATTTTCTCGAGGAGTATGATCTGTCCGTAGTAATGATTTCAAAAATGTAATGAATGTGATAACAAACTGTATGACGGGTGTCAATCAAAGCAAAAAAAAGAGGGGCAGGAGGGACTGCCCTCTTTTTTTACATTTTATGAACGAAACAGTCAGGAGAAAAGTGATGGAGAAAAAGGAATATTATATACCTTCTAAAGACGGCATACACAGGCTTCACGTAGTGTTGTGGGAGCCAGATACGCCAGTAAAAGCGGTAGTCCAGATCTCACATGGTATGGTTGAGATGATTGACCGCTACGAGGAGTTTGCGCGGTTTCTAAACCAACATGGCTATGCGGTGGTCGGCAACGATCACTTAGGACATGGGCTGACGGCTGGAAATGACGCCGACTTGGGCTATTTTTGTCCCAAGCACATGAGCGCGACGGTGGTGGCAGATCTTCACCGCGTCACGCGGGCTGCCAAGAAACGCTACAAGAACAAGCCGTATTTCCTGTTCGGGCACAGTATGGGCTCTTTTATGGCAAGAAGGTATCTGATGACTTATGGCATGGACCTCGACGGGGCGGTGATCTGCGGGACAGGCAGCCAGCGCTGGCTGACACTGGCGGCTGGCACGCTCGTCGCCAATGCGCTTAGGCTGGTACTGGGCGACCGGCGCCGCTCACAGCTATTGCGCAGGAACGCGTTTCACTCGTATCAGAAACGCATCGTGCACCCGCGGACAGCGAGTGACTGGCTGACAAGAGATGAGGCGGTTGTGGACTTCTGCGTGGGCAATAAATTCTGCAATTACAGCTTTACCGTCAACGGATACCGGACATTGTTTGAAGTGCTGTTGTTCATACAAAAAGAGCAGAATATCAAGAAGATACCCAAGGAACTGCCGCTGTTTCTGATTGCGGGCGGTCAGGACCCGGTGGGGCATTATGGAAGGGACGTGCGGCGCGTGGCTGCGGGCTTTGAGCGGGCAGGCGTGGAGGATATCTCGTTAAAAATTTATCAGGAGGACCGCCATGAGCTGCTGAATGAGCTGGACAAGGCCCAAGTGTACAATGATGTGCTCTCATGGCTGGAGAAGAAGCTATGACGAAACAGAGTGACGACGAGCGGTTTATGAGGGAGGCGTACAAGCAGGCGAAAAAGGCATATGCGCTTGGAGAGGTGCCAATCGGCTGCGTGATCGTGCATGACGGCAAAATCATAGGACGCGGATATAACCGGCGCAACACGGACAAGAGCACACTCTCCCACGCAGAGATTATCGCAATCAGGAAGGCGAGCAAGGTGATCGGGGACTGGCGCCTTGAGGAGTGTACGCTGTACGTGACGCTAGAGCCCTGCCAGATGTGTGCGGGCGCGATCGTGCAGGCGCGGATTCCCAGGGTGGTGATGGCGTGCATGAATCCCAAGGCGGGCTGCGCCGGGTCTGTGTTAAATATCCTTGACATGCCGGCGTTTAACCATCAGGCAGAAGCCGTGCGCGGGGTTCTTGCAGAGGAGTGCGCGGCGCTGCTCAGAACCTTTTTTAAAGAACTTCGCATCCGAAATAAGGCTGAAAAGGAAAAAAGGCTTTATAATATTGAAAATCTATGATACACTACCAATGTGAAAAATAAAAGTATGATATGTAAGTCACGATTTGCAGAGTCAGGAGGAGGCATATATGGACGAGATTGCAGTGCTTATTCCTTGCTACAATGAGAGCAAGACAATAGAAAAAGTGGTAAAGGACTTTCGAAAGGCACTGCCGCAGGCAGTAATCTACGTGTACGACAACAATTCACAGGACGGGACAGATGAGATCGCGCGCAGAGCGGGGGCGGTCGTGCGCTATGAGCGCCAGCAGGGAAAAGGGAATGTCATACGGCGCATGTTCCGCGAGATTGACGCAAAGTGCTATATCATGACAGACGGAGACGACACGTACCCGGCGGACGAGGCGAAAAAACTGTGCGAGGCAGTGCTTGAGCGGGGCGCCGACATGGTGGTCGGAGACCGGCTTTCTTCGTCCTACTTTGAGGAAAATAAGAGACCCTTTCACAATTTTGGCAACTCCTTGGTGCGCGGCGCGATCAACAGTATGTTCAAGAGCGATATCCGCGATATCATGACGGGCTACAGAGCGTTTAGCTATCAGTTTGTGAAGTCTTTTCCAGTGCTCTCGAAGGGCTTTGAGATCGAGACGGAGATGAGTATCCATGCGATTGACAAAAATATGCGTGTGGAGAATGTGATTATCCAGTACAGGGACAGGCCGGCGGGCAGCGAGTCGAAGCTCAATACCTACTCGGATGGCATAAAAGTGATTATGACGATTGTCAAGCTGTACAAAAATTATAAGCCGTTGGGATTTTTTACATGGATTGCAGTGGTGCTTGCGCTGGTTTCGACAGTTTTCCTCCTGACGGTGATGAGCGAGTACTTTGAGACAGGGCTGGTAGAGCGTTTTCCGACGCTGATTGTATGCTGCTTTGTGTACATTGCGGCGATGCAGTCCTTCTTTGCAGGCTTGATGCTCTCCACGATGAAACAGAAAAATATGCAGGATTATGAGATGAACCTGATTTTCCTAGATACAGAATATAAGGATAAAATAGAGAATGAACAGAGACATACCGATGAGTTACGTAGCCTTTGATATCGAGACTACAGGGTTAAATCCCAAAGTTGACAAAATTATAGAAATTGGGGCAGTTCGGATACGGGACGGGGAGGTGGCGGAGACCTTTTCGAGCTTTGTCAATCCGGCTAGAAGCCTGCCAGAGCGGATTGTAGAACTCACAGGGATTCAGGACAGCGACGTGAAAGATGCGCCCTACATGGAGGACATCTTAGACGCTTTTCTTGCTTTTCTGGGAGAGGATGTCCTGTTGGGACACAACCTGCTCTTTGACTATTCCTTTGTCAAAAAGGCTGCGGTGAACCACAAAAAGACTTTTGAGAAATCAGGCATTGATACGCTCAGAATTGCAAAGCGGTTTCTCAATGATTTGGCGAGCAGAAACCTTGGGTATTTGTGTGAGTACTATCATATAGAGCTAGAGGCGCACCGGGCACTCAATGACGCAGTGGCGGCACATGAATTGTATCAAATACTGGTGAGCGCATACGGTGAGCGGGAGGCAGAGCCGTTTCAGCCAAAACCCTTGGTGTACACCGTCAAAAAGGAAAGTCCCATCACGCCAAAACAGCTCGAGCTCTTGATGAAACTGGCGGTGCAGTATCATCTGCGCTGTGACGGCTGCGTGCTGGGACCGGTGGATAATGTGACACAGGAATCAGTAGATTTACAGAAAATCACAAAAAACGAAGCAAGCAGGCTTATAGATCTGCTGCTTGCAAATTTTCGACGATCGCGTCCTTCATAATAGAATGAAGTGTCTGTGCCTGCTCGATAAGGCTGCCGATTTTTTCCGGCGTGCCTGTCTCCTTGTAGAGCTGGGCGAGCAGATAATAGCTTTTGCTGATATCGGTTCCGGTGGAGACAGCAAACTCCAGCACTTCGATTGCAAGGGCGTCCTCGAGACTGTCGTGCAGCAGTTCGGCAAGTTTTTGCAGCAGCTTGACAAGATTTGTGTAATGAAAATCACAGTCGCTTAATATAGTAATATTAGCGGTGCCATATTTTAACTTGAGGTCTGTGTTGGTGTAGCCTGTGAGATTGACGATTTTCGCGTCGGACAAGTCCTGTAATTCACTGAGACACTCGGCGAGTTCATCGGTCATGAGCTCGGGCTTCATGGAGAGCAGATGCTCTGGGACTGTGATATAGTTCAGGTCATCTAACGGCTTTTTGCGGGTAAAGTTTGCCCGGTACTCGCGGTCCCAGAATTCGCGGTCAGCATCTTCCTCCTTGCGCCTGGTGCGGTGCAGGCAGAAAGAAAATAATAAGCAGCCAAACAAGACAAGACTTGAAAAAAATATCAAATTCATATATAATATCCTTTCGAAAAGGGGTGAACAGCCATGATGAATATGAACCATAAAAAAACGCAGCGCAAAATCGCAGCCGTCATAGCCATTATACTTGTATTGGCTATGGTAGTACCATTAGCTGTGAGTGTTATCGGTTTCTAATCTAATATAGCATATTTTTCAGTGCAATGTAAAGTGCTGAAGTATTTATCGTGTTTTGAATGTTTTGAAATAAGGCTGCTGCAGCATCAGGACTTCGCAGTTTGAGCATAGTCCGTGAAACGTGTACAGCAGCCGGAGTGGAGGTTTATGAGAAAATCAGGTAGACGAATCGGAATCATTGCGTTGGCACTACTGTTGTCCGTGATTTGTGCAGGGGCGTTCCAGCCAAACTGTGCGATGGCGGCATCGGACGACGAGGCAATCCTCGAAGGGGTGTATATGGGCGAGATGAGTCTTGCCGGAATGACTGCCGAGGAGGCGAAAGCTTCGGTCAGCGCATTTGTGGAAGAACTGAAACAAAAAAATATTACATTTGGCGCCGTCGGCGATCACTATGTGTCCGTGATTGCAGGTGACTTAGGGCTTACATGGGTCAATGAGTCCGACATTGACGCGGCGGCAGCGCTTGGCAAGAAGGGAAATATTGTCAAGCGGTACAAAGCCATGCAGGATCTGAAGCATGGCAATAAGGTCTATGACCTGAAGCTCGCCCTTGACAGGGATTTGATCAAAGCGGTGCTCGAGGAGCAGTGTGCGGAGTACGATATTCCGTCGGTCAACAATACGATCACGCGGGTTGACGGGCAGTTTGTCATAGAGGAAGGGCAGGCAGGCGAGCGGGTCAATATCGAAGAGTCCCTGAATCAGATTTATGAGTACATAACGAATGGATGGAATTATCAGGATGCTTCGATAGATCTGGCGATTGATGTGTCAGAGCCAAAGGGCAGTGTCGAAGAGCTTCAGAAGATGACAGATGTCCTCGGCACATTTACGACGAGTTATTCGACCAGCAGTTCTTCGCGCTGCAAAAATATCGAGAATGGCGCCCGCCTGATCAACGGCACGCTGCTGTATCCGGGAGATGAGTTTTCGACGTATGACACGATCAAGCCTTTTACGGAGGCAAACGGTTATTATCCGGCAGGGTCCTATATGAACGGCAAAGTGGTTGACAGCCTTGGCGGCGGCATCTGTCAGGTCTCAACGACGCTGTACAATGCGGTTTTATTGTCGGAACTCGAGGTGACAGAGCGGCATAACCACTCGATGATTATTGCTTATGTGAAGCCGTCTATGGACGCGGCGATCGCGGAGTCCGCCGGAAAAGATTTCCGCTTTGTCAACCGCTGGGAAAACCCGGTTTACATAGAAGGGGTTACGGAGGGCAAGCAGATCACGTTCACAATCTATGGCGTGGAACAAAGAGATCCCGGCCGTGTGGTGCGTTATGAGAGTGAGACGCTCTCGACCACGCGTCCGGACCATGAGATCATCACGCCGACTTCCGGGCAGGGTGTGGGCTATATCAGCGTGGAATCAGCGCATGTGGGCTACACTGCACAGTTGTGGAAGATTGTCGAGGAGAACGGCGCCGAGGTGAGCCGTGAGGTCATCAACAAGAGTTCTTATAAAGTCTCTCCGCGGTCGGCTGTGGTGGGCGTCAATACAGACAATCCGGTGTATGCCCAGCGCATCAATGCGGCAGTGGCATCGGGCAGCATAGACACATGCAAGGCGGAGGCAGCGGCGATCAAGGCAGAGATGGCAGCGGCGGCCCAGCAGCAGGCAGATTTGGAGGCATATTATCAGGCGCTCCAGCAGCAGCAGTTACTAGAGCAGCAGGCACAGATGCAGCAGCAGATTTTAGAGCAGCAGGCACAGGCGGAACAGCAGGCAGAACCATAGACAAAGCACCGCAAAATAGTGAGGGACTGGTTATGAAATGCGGAAAACTGACAGAGAGCGTCTATGAGCGCTCGGTGATAAAAGTAATGAAGGCAAATGGCGCAGGGCTGGGGGCAGACTGCGCCGTTTTGGCAGGAAACGGAGACTGTGCCGGCATTCTGTCAGGGCAGGCGTCTGCATTTGGCATGGATGCCCGCACGGCTGCGCGGGCATATCTGGCGGCGACGAACCATGTGATAGCCTGCTGTGCCAACAGTGCGGCGTCAGGGCTGTTTGACGCCTGCGCCAACATGACATTGATGGTGCCTGAGAAGCTTCGCGAGATCAAACTCCGCGCTATGATAGAGACCGCCGCAGTGCAGGCGGAGGAGACGGGAATCCCGATTTTGGGCTGCAATGTGCAGGTGCTTCCGATGGTTACGGAGGCAGTGGCAGTCTGTGTGATCAGCGCGGGCATGGAAAACCGTTCAGAAAGTAATCTGGTGCCCGTCAAAAAACAATCGCTGGCAGACAGGGACCTTGTCATGACAAAGTGGCTGGGACTTGAGGGAACCGCGGTCATAGCGGCGGACAGCCGCGGGAAGCTCTGCGGCAGGTACCCGTCGGACCTTGTGGATACCGCGGCAGATTTTTACAAGTATCTGTCCGTCGCGCCGGAGGCTGCTACCGCCGTGAAGTCCGGCGCAGATTATCTGCTGGCGCTGCGGGAGGGCGGTGTGTTTGGCGGCTTATGGCAGCTCGCAGCAGAAAATGGCGTTGGACTGGTCGCAGACTTAAAGCGCATACCGGTGAGACAGGAGACCATAGAGGTATGTGAATATTTTGATTTGAATCCGTATGAACTGATGGCAGGCGGAAGCCTGCTCATCTTGACGGAAAATGGCGGTGAGCTGGTGCGTGCACTAGAGACGGCAGGCGTGCCGGCGGCGGTGATCGGACGCACGACGCAGGGCAATGACCGCATCATACGCCACGGGGAGGAGTCAAGATTTCTCGAGCCCGCCAACGGGGACGAAATCTTCCGCTACCGCGCGAAGGTGTCCGGCGGTGACACTGGGAAAATCGTAAAAATAGAAACATAAAACAGAATGATAGAAAGTGTAAAGCAATGGAGGAAGCAGAATGAGAGAACAGATTTTGTCAATTATAGAGAAGAACAGCAGAATTGACCTGCATGAGCTTGCGGTGATCTTAGGCATGGAGGAAGCAGATATTGTCAATGAGATGGCGCAGATGGAAAAAGAGGGGATTATCTGCGGTTATCATACGCTGATTGACTGGGAAAAGACCTCAGTGGAGAAGGTAAATGCGCTGATCGAGGTGCGCGTGACACCCCAGCGGGGCAAGGGCTTTGACAGCATCGCGGAGCGCATCTACAAGTACCCGGAGGTTCATGCAGTCTATCTGATATCGGGCGGATACGACCTGCTTGTCAGCCTTGAGGGAAAGACACTCAAGGAGGTGTCGAACTTTGTGTCAGATAAGCTGTCCACGCTTGAGACGGTCATTAGCACAGCGACGCATTTTATCCTGAAAAAATACAAAGACCACGGTACCATTCTGGATAAGAAAGAATCTGACGAAAGGATGCAGGTGACGCCATGAGAAACCCTTTATCAAAGACAATCGTAGAGATTAAGCCCTCCGGTATCCGCAAATATTTTGACATTGTGAGCGAGATGAATGATCCTGATGTCATTTCGCTCGGCGTGGGCGAGCCGGATTTTGAGACACCGTGGCATATCCGTGATGAGGGAATTTATTCCCTTGAGAAAGGACGGACTTTTTACACGGCAAATGCAGGGCTTTTGGAGTTGCGGGAGGAAATCAACCGCTATCTGAACAGGCGCTTTGACCTGAATTATGATCCCAAGAATGGCATACTGGTGACAGTCGGCGGCTCAGAGGCGATTGATATTGCGCTGCGCGCGATGGTGGACCCGGGAGATGAAGTCATTATCCCGCAGCCAAGCTATGTTTCATATGAGCCATGCGCGGTGCTTGCCGGGGCTAAACCTGTAATTATAGAATTAAAAAATGAGAACCAGTTCCGACTGACCGCGGCGGAGCTTGAGGCGGCGGTCACGGACAAGACCAAAGTGCTGATCCTGCCATTTCCAAACAATCCGACAGGTGCGGTTATGGAACGCAAGGATTTGGAGGAGATTGCAAAGGTCATTGAGAAGCATGACATTTTTGTATTGTCAGATGAGATTTATGCCGAGCTGTGCTATACGGAAAAGCATGTCTCGATCGCCAATATTCCCGGTATGTGGGAGAGGACAATCCTGATCAATGGCTTTTCCAAGTCCTATGCGATGACAGGCTGGCGGCTTGGATTTGCGTGCGGCCCTGTGCAGATCATTGAGCAGATGTACAAGATTCACCAGTTCTGTATCATGTGCGCGCCCACAACGTCGCAGTACGCGGCAATTGATGCGCTCAAAAACGGCGACGCAGATGTCCAGATGATGCGGGATTCCTACAACCAGAGGCGGCGCTATCTGCTGAATGCTTTTCGCGAGATGGGGCTGGAATGTTTTGAGCCGTTTGGCGCATTTTACATGTTCCCGTGTGTGAAGCCGTTTGGCATGACGAGCGATGAGTTTGCCACAAAGCTTTTGCATGAGGAGAAGCTTGCTGTAGTGCCGGGCAATGCATTCGGTGACAGCGGTGAGGGATTTTTGCGCATTTCTTATGCGTATTCTCTTGAGAAGCTCAAAATTGCAATGGGACGCTTGGGGCGTTTTGTGGAGAGACTGCCGCGCAGCCAAGGTGAATCCGTATGAATATCGTACTATACCAGCCGGAAATTCCTGCAAACACTGGCAATATAGGGCGCACTTGCGTCGCTACAGGCACCGTGCTGCACTTGATCGAGCCGCTGGGATTTCGCCTGACGGGAAAAGAGCTGCGCAGGGCAGGCATGGACTATTGGGAGCAGCTTGATGTGCGGCGCTACATGAACTTTGAAGAATTTGCCCAGAAGAATCTGGCAGAGCACCCGCAGGCAAAGCTCTGGCTGGCGACAACCAAGGCAAAAAGGGTGTACACGCAGGCACAGTTTGGCGCAGAGGATTATCTCATGTTCGGAAAGGAGAGCGCCGGGATTCCAGAGGAACTCCTCGTAGAATATGAGGAAACGTGCGTTCGAATCCCGATGCTGGACAAGATTAGAAGTCTGAATCTGTCAAACAGTGTCAGCATTGTACTCTATGAAGCGCTCAGACAACAGCAGTTTGCAGGTATGCAGATGGAGGGGGCGCTTCATCATAAAGAATGGAAACTTGACAGCGGCAGCAATTAGAAAAATGCCGTACTGACACGTTTATACCCCCATATAGAAGGCGTTCCGCCGCCTTCTGGAATGAGCCTGTGCGGCGTTTGCTGTTCTTCGTAGCGTTTTATAAAACTATCTTTGCCGACACAGTACAATTCAATATGGATATTCTCGTTGACGCGCACCAGATACAATTTTCCGTTTTTCTCTGCGATATGTATCTTGCCGGGAAGATAAGTGCCCGTGTATTTTGCGAGGTCCTGCGGCGCCAGCTTCAGCTCTTCCGGCCTGCGGAAGAGCTGTGCCTGACCGTTGTGCAGGATTGCCGAGATGCCGGTTCCAAGGCGGTACTGGTCTAGGGAGCCTGTGTTGGATAAAATGAGAATACATAGATTTTCGTCAAAAAAGTAATGCGTGTAGGCGGACACACCAAGATAATCACCACCGTGGAGATAGCTGTTTTTGGCATAGCATTCCAGACCATAGCAATAGTGCTCTTTGTTTTCTGACAGGAAAATCTGATAGGCGCGCGCGGATAAAAGCGCTTGGGTTCTCAGGCATTCGTACCACTTTTGCAGGTCATCGCAGTTTGTCACCAGCGCACCGGCGCCAATACTATACAAGCTGTTGGTGTAGGGTGCGCTGACGAGCACCCCGTAATCATACATATAATTCGCCGCTTTGTTGCGGAGAAGCTGCTGCCCGTCGTCAATGGCTGTCTGCGTCATGCCAAGCTTAGAAAAAATATTCTCTTCCAGAAATTCACTGTAAGTCTGTCCAGAGACAGTTTCAATAATCCACGCAAGCAGATTGTAATTGGCGTTGTTATAGTCAAAAGAGCTTCTTCTTTTTTTCTTTGGATTACTCACAACATCTTTGAGAATCCAGTCTCTAAAAAACTTTTCCCGGTTAAAGGGCAGCCTGTCTGCGCCCACATAGAAATCATCTTCAAAATTATAGCTGTTGTGCAGTCCTGATGTGTGGCACAAAAGCTGATGCACGGTGATTCCCGCAGGAAGCTGCATGGTGTCAGGCAAATATTTGTCTGCCTCCTCATCAAGCTGCAGCAGTCCTCTGTCATAAAGCAGCATGATGGCAAAGGCAGTGAACTGCTTGCAGACAGAAGCGGCCACAAAACGCGTTTCCATGGTGTTTTTGACATCAAATTCAATACTGGCAAAGCCGCGGCTGGTTTCATAGAGCGTGGCGCTGTCTTTTATAACTCGGATTACACCGGAAAAGTCCCAGTAATTGAGCTCCGCCGAGATATAGTTCTTTAATTTTTCTGGAAGGTCTGTCATAAGAAAAACTCCTTTATAGTAAAAACTCAAGATTTGGTTCTAGTATCTATAGGACGTACTGTATTCCCTGTATCTATCATAGCGCATAGTGTTTTGCGGTGCAATCATTTTTTGCAGCAGGGCTTGCATTCTGTACGGCGTTCTTGCTTCTACGGTTAATTTAGTGTAGACTGTAAGCGGACGGGAAACGCAAAAAGGCGGCGTTTTTCATCTGTATTTGAGCTGCTAGGGGGCGTGCCGGGTAAAATGAAGAAAATCAAGAAAAAGCATGAAGTGTTTGGATTCCTGCGAAAATTAGGGATACAGAAACAATTGTATATAATCTATATGCTGGCTGTTTTGATGCCAGTGTCACTGATTGGAAGCTTTTTGGTGGGAAATACATACAGGCTGCTGACAAATTATCATGGAGATTTGCTGGAATCAGATAATCTGCGGGTGCGGACAATCTTATTTGAAATAACGACACAGGTGTATAATATTTCAGAGGAGTTGTCATTCAATGTGGAAATTGAGTCTATGTTGAAAAAGCGGTATGCTTACCGTGAAGAATTTACATCGGCAATAAATAGAAATTCGGAGATAGTTGACAACTATGCCAACCATTATACAGAGATTGAGCAGGTGGAAATTTACTGTGATAATCCAGACATCTGTGATTACAAACAGTACCGCCGCGTTGACGGGGAGATAGAAAAATCAGACTGGTACCGCAGGGCAATCTCTCAATCGAGTGTATTTTGGCAGGAAATGCGCGATACCGACAAATATGGCAATGAATACTGGAATCTGTGCCTGATCAGACAGGTTCCGCTGGTAAATTCCGAACACCATGCCGTTTTGGTTATCCGCATCAGTAATAATTATCTCAAAACGCGGATTGGAAGCCAAAAGTATCAGATATGTGTTTCGGTGGATAATGGCGTTGTGTTTTTCGCCCTAGACCGCGCAGATTACGGCAAACCCCAGCCCGTGACGCTTGACAGCGGAAAAAAGCAAAAAATACAGAATCAAACCTGCCTTGTCGAAATTTCTGAGCTTGGGCTGTATCTGTCAGACTCGCATATTTACATTTGTACGATGGATAATAAGTCTTATGACAATATTAAAAGCATTATTCGAATCTGCATTTTGATCATACTGGTAGCGGTTCTGGTGCCGGGAATCTTGGTCTATTACTTTGGGCAGTATTTTACAAAACGTGTGCGGACGCTGCGCCATGTGATGTATCAGGCAAGCAATGAAGATTATGATTTTAAAGAAATGGTACGGGGACAGGACGAACTTTCAGAGGCTTTTTCAGATTTGGAGGTCATGGTACAGAATATAAAAGAAAAAGATGCACATATGTACGAAGTGCTGCTGAAGGAACAGGAGCTTACAAACGAGCAGCAGAAAATGGAATTTAAGATGCTTGCAAGCCAGATTAATCCGCATTTTCTTTATAATACACTGGAAACTATCCGCATGAAGGCATATACTGTTGGCGACAAGGAGGTGGCCACGGCCATCAAACTTTTGGGGAAATCAATGCGGTATGTGCTGGAAAATAACGGCACTGCGTTTACCGCATTGAAGGAGGAGATGGATTATATTGAAATCTATATGAAGATACAAAAGCTTCGTTTTATGGAGAAATTTGATTATGAGTTAAAGACACAGGACGGGATTGATTTATATAAATGTATCACGCTGCCGCTGCTTTTGCAGCCAATTGTCGAGAACGCCATACTGCATGGACTTGAGGAGACAGAAAAAGGCGGCATGGTCACAATTAAAATCGGTCAGGAACCCCAGAACAATGGCATCTATATCGCAGTCTCAGACAATGGATGCGGGATCGAAAAAGAGACGCTGGAACGCCTGAGGGTGGATATTGTGACGAAGAATCCATTAAAAAAAGAAAGTATTGGATTATATAATATTAACCAGAGAGTGAAGCTCTGTTATGGGAACGAATATGGAATGACAATTGATTCAATTGTTGGTAGCGGGACAACAGTCACACTGCATCTGCCCCAAAAAGTTTATCATGACATCTGATTCTTCAAAATCCATAGGATTATATCACTAAAAAATAGCGTATTTATTTGCAAAATGCCCTTGTATAATGGAAGAAATTCTATTTTGTATACGAGTTTACAGGAAAATACAAGGAGGAAATACGTATGGAAAATCAAAATGGATACGAGTTGTTGAAGGAGAGGGCAAAATCTCTTGCCGTCATGCTGACACTGGAAGAAAAGATTGGTATGATTCACGGGGCACATCTTTTTTCCACGCAGGGAGTGGAGCGGCTGGGGATTCCGCCGCTTGTGATGTCAGACGGACCCATGGGCGTGCGGCAGGAGTTTGAGCTGGACCACTGGAAAGCCGTCGGAGGTTCGGCGGATTATGCGACGTATCTGCCCTGTAACAGCGCGCTGGCTGCCACGTGGAACCGCGATTTGGCATCTGCCACGGGCAGTGTGCTTGGCGCGGAGGCAAGAGGAAGGGGAAAGGATATCATTCTTGCTCCGGGAATCAATATCAAGCGGAGTCCGCTGTGCGGCAGGAATTTCGAGTATTTCAGCGAAGATCCGTATCTGACCGGAGAGCTGGCAGTCTGTTTTATACAAGGCATACAGCAGTGGGACGTGGCTGCCTGCGTGAAGCACTTCGCCGTGAATAATCAGGAGACACAGCGTCTCTGGACCGAGGTGGAGATTGATGAGGCTGCGCTCAGAGAAATCTATCTGCCGGCTTTTTATGAGTGTCTGACCAGAGGAAAAAGCTTGTCGGTAATGGGGGCATACAATAAACTCTATGGAGAGCACTGCTGCCAGAGCCAGTACCTTCTGAATGACCTTCTGCGCAAGGAATGGTCGTATGAAGGCGTGGTGGTCTCTGACTGGGGCGGCGTCCATGATACAAAGCTGGCAGCGATGTCAGAGCTGGACATTGAGATGTCTGTCACGGACAATTTTGATGAATATTATATGGCATCTCCATTGAAAAAAGCAGTGGAGGAGGGCAGCATACCAGAGTGCAGGATAGATGAAAAAGTAACGCGCATTCTGGCACTGATGATGCAGCTTCACATGATTGGCGGCAGAGAAAAAACCGAGCGCAAAAGCGGCGCTTACAATGTGCCCGAGCACAGGCAGACAGCTCTTGAAACAGCGCGGGAATCCATCGTCCTTTTGAAAAACGAAAGAAAGATACTGCCGCTTGACGAGAAAAGACCACAGAAAATTCTGCTGGTGGGTGAAAATGCACAGAGGTTTCATTCGAATGGCGGCGGAAGTGCAGAGATGAAAGCCCTCTATGAGATTTCACCGCTCATGGGGATAAAAATGCTGCTTGGCGGCAATGTGAAAGTGGATTTTATCCAAGGCTATAAAAGCACAGCAAAGGAGCCGGAGGACGGCGTAAACTGGCAGGAGAAGAGTCTGGAGGACGGCGGCGGACATGGCAGAGATAACCAGAAGGAAAGCCAAAGTCTTGCGCAGGAAAGGGCAGCACTCCGCAGGGAAGCAGTTGCGCTGGCAAAAGCGTACGAGACAGTCATTTATGTGGGCGGGCTGAACCACGACTATGACAGTGAGGGGTTAGACCGCAGCGATATGACGCTTCCCTATGAACAGGATTTGCTGATACAAGCGCTTCTCGAGGTGAAGCCCGATATGGTGGTGGTTCTCATAGGCGGCAGCCCCGTGGAGATGGAGGCATGGATTGACAAGGCGCCGGCGGTATTGTGGAGTTATTATGCCGGCATGGAAGGAGGGACCGCTCTGGCAGAAGTCCTATTTGGCAGAGTAAACCCTTCGGGTAAACTTCCAGAAACCTTTTACAAAAGCCACAAAGACTGTTCCGCGCATCTGGTCGGCGAGTTTGCAGGTGAGAAAACGGTCTCTTACAAGGAGGGCATTTTTGTGGGATACCGCTTTAACGAGACATTTGGCGTCAAACCGGAATTTTGTTTTGGGCATGGGTTGTCTTATACGTGTTTTGAGTACAAAGAGGCGGTCTATGAAGCGTCAGAAAGCGGAAGTTATATTACATGCACGATTACCAATACTGGAGAGCGCGCCGGCGCGGAGCTTGTGCAGGTATACCGCATGGTGCGCGGACAGGATATTCTGCCAATGCCTGAGGAGGTATCGGAATTACAGAATATGAGACCATCTAAAGAGCTGGCTGGCTTTGGAAAGATTTACCTGAACCCGGGCGAGACGGGACAGATAAAGATCGCGGTAAAGGGCAAAGTGGATACCAGTGTATTGGGCGTTGGGAGCAGTGTAGAGCAGATTTGTATTGTAGTTGATAAAGAGTCATGATGATGGAAAAGGCACATGAAGCAGTATTTTACTGTAGATCATGTGTCTTTTTTCGTGCAGAAACGTTTCCTACTTGATAATTTAGCGGATTTTTACAGTAAAAATTAAATATGCATAAAAAAGTAAAGGTAAATCGGCATAAATTTTAACAGTATTTTTATACATATTCCGCGATTATAATTTGAATATCAAGAAAAAAAGGAGGTAGTAGTTGATGATAGCGAAAAAAAAGGAAAAGACCACAAAGCAGAAATTTAGCTGGCAGCTTGTGTATAAACAGCGTTATTTGCTGCTGATGTCAGTGCCTTTTGTTGTGTGGCTGATTGTCTTTAAGTATGTGCCGTTATGGGGTTGGACAATGGCATTTCAGGATGTCAGGCCGAAAACATTTGCACTGTCCGTCTGGGAGAGGGAGTTTGTAGGCCTTGGCAATTTTACAAAGGCTTTTACGGACAGACTGTTCAAGCAGACGATGCTCAATACGATTGGAACCAGTATGCTCGGGATACTGCTTGGAACCGTGATGGCAATTGTCTTTGCACTCATGCTGAACGAAATCCGGTTTGTGAAGTTCAAGAAGGCAACACAGACGATTTCCTATCTGCCCCATTTTGTGTCGTGGGTAGTTATCGCCAGTATTGCGAAGATGGTGCTCAATGACGGCGGTATGCTGGATACCCTCCTGAACACAAAGTTAAAACTGATGAGCACTAACTCGCCGCTGTTCTGGGTAGTTGTCTGCATGATTAATGTGTGGAAGGAAATGGGCTGGGACGCAATCGTGTATCTGTCTGCGATGGCAGGAATCGATCAGGGCCTGTATGAGGCAGCAAAGGTAGACGGCGCAGGACGGCTGAAACGGATCTGGCATATCACACTGCCCGGTATCAAGCCTACTGTAATCGTACTGCTGATTATGAGTGTCGGTAGTACCCTGAATGTAGCGATGGAACGCCAGATGCTTCTGAGTAACGGCATCGTGCAGGATCACGCGATGGTGCTTTCGTGGTTCTCTTACCTGAGAGGTATCGGCAACAACAATTACGGTGTAGGTACCGCGATTGGCATGTTCCAGTCACTTGTAGGCATTGTGCTTTTGCTGATTGTCAATAAGATTGCCGGAATATTTGGCGAGAGTAAATTGATTTAGAAGGAGGGATGGATTGTGAAGGGTTCGAGAGTGAAAAGCCGGGACGATATTTTAGACTGGATACTGCTGGTGGTATTTGTCTTTTTGATCATAATAACACTGTATCCGTTTCTGAATGTTCTTGCAATATCCTTCAATGACCCGATTGATACGATGCGCAATATCAATATGGTCATACCAAGACAGTTTACGACGAGCAATTATGTGTACATATTTAAGGAAAATAATCTGATTGCACCGCTGCTGCTGTCAGTGTTAAGGACAGTACTTGGCGCAGGGCTTGGCGTAATCTGCACGGCGATGCTTGCCTATGTGCTAAGCAGAAAGGATTTTTATTTTAACAAGGTGTTTACGCTGCTGTTTGTTGTGACAATGTATGTCAGCGGCGGACTGATTCCAGAGTATCTGCTGCTTATGAGGACCTTAGGGCTTGGCAATAATTTTCTGGTATATATCATTCCGGGATTAATCTGGGTTTACAATGTGATTCTAGTTCGTTCTTTTATAGAGGGACTTCCGATTGCTTTGCAGGAGGCGGCGAGAGTGGACGGCGCAAATGACTTTATCATCTGGGGAAGAATTATCCTGCCGCTGTGCAAGCCAGTGCTGGCGACAGTGGGGCTGTTCGTGGCAGTAGGGCAGTGGAATGCCTTTATGGACACCTATCTCTATGCAAAAGAGCTGCCGACTTTACAGTATGTCCTGTATCAGATTATGGAGACAGCGACGATTAAGGTTGACCCGCACGCAGCGGAACAGATGAAAAATGCCGTATCACCGCTCTCGGTACGTATGGCGATTACAATTGTGGCAACTGTGCCGATTCTTCTGGTATATCCGTTCCTGCAAAAATATTTTGTGGGCGGCATGACTGTCGGCGCAGTGAAGGATTGATATTTTTAGTTTTTGCTTAAAAATATATAAATAATGAAGGGAGAACAAGTATGAGAAAAAGGAAAATTGGTGCGGTACTGCTGGCAGTGACAATGCTGGCAGGTATCCTTGGCGGCTGTGGAAATAACAGCACAAATTCGCCTGCAAGCGCAGACACAGGAGACACGGTATCAACATCAGGCACATCAGAGGTATCGGGGGAAGCAGAGAATACGCCGGTAAACAATGGGGAAGTGATTGAACTGACCTTCTTCCACGCAGATGGCAATCAGGAGGACCCTTGGACAGATCCTGTAGCACAAGCCATCACGGAAAAGACAGGCGTAAAATTAAAGACGACCTATCCGATAGGCGGCAATGACCAGAGCGAGGCAGTCGCCCTGATGATCGCGGAGCAGAAGTATCCTGATTTGATCTTTGCAAAAGGCTCAGCAAACAATTTGATTGAGGCAGATGCACTGATTGATATGTCAGAGTTGATTGAGCAGTATGGTCCAAACATCAAAAAACTCTATGGCGATGAATTTGACAAGTTAAAGCAGTCCGCAGAGGACCCGTCGATTTACCAGCTCTCAGCTTATGCAGTGGGCGGGGAGAAATTCAAAGACTGCGGCGCTGCGCAGCTTCAGTGGGACGTAGTCAAGGCAAATGATTACAAGCTTCCTGAGACACTTGATGAATTTGAGACCATGATTAAGTCGTATCTGGCGGCCAGCCCAAAGACAGAGGACGGTCTTGACAGAATCGGCATCACCTTGTCAACAGCCGACTGGCACTGGCTGATTACGCTGGGGAATCCCGCAGGTGCCATCGCAGACGGTGCGCCGGACAATGGGCAGTGGATTGTAGATGAGAACAACCAAGCCATGTACAAATTCCGCTCAGAGAAAGAAAGAGAATACTTCCGCTGGCTCTGCCGCATGTATAACGAAGGAATCCTTGACCCTGAGTTTGCGACGCAGACCCATGAGGATTATATTGCAAAGATTGCTTCCGGGCGCGTTGTAGCCCTGTTTGATAAAGACTGGGATTATCAGGACGGGGAAAAGGTACTCAAGGCAGACGGAAAACTTGGCGCTACATACTGCGGACTGCCGCTTACAATGGATAAGGCGACGAAGAGCCCGGTTCTGATGTATCAGGGACTCACAACCGGCACAGGGATTGCCATCTCCTCTAGCTGTGCAGACCCTGTAAAGGCAATCCAGTTTATAGATTTCCTCTGTTCTGATGAGGGACAGGTTTTGACCCACTGGGGAGTCGAAGATGTAAACTATTTTATTGATGAGAGCGGGCACCGTTTCCGTACAGATGAAGAGATTGAAGCTTCCCAGAATGACAAAGACTATCAAAAGAATACAGGTGTAGGCTTTCATAATTATCCATTTCCGACATATGGTGATGGAATCAAGGACCCGACAGGAAGCACGTATACGACAACAAGCGAATCTTCGGTAATTGGGGAGTACAACGAGGAAGAACGGGCAGCAGTGGAAAAATGGGGCGTGGAACTTCTGGTCGATGTGTTCCCACAGGCAAGCGAGTTTGAGGTGCCTCCATATCCGCCTCTTTGGGCACTTGCAAAACCGACAGAGTTCGATGAGATCGGAAACCAGCTTGATGAGGTGGCATGGTCGAAGCTGATTGAGTGTGTGATCGGAAGCGAGGCAGATTTTGATGACAGCTATGATGCGATGCTCGCTGAGCTTGAAGCGACTGGCATGTATGAAGCAGAGGCAATGTTAAATGAAATCATCGCAGAGAAAGTTGCCCTGACACAATAATTCATATGGTAATCGTAATCGTTAAAAACGGCGGACGTTGCAGTCTGCCGTTTTTGTATGGTTTATTTTATTCCGAATCGTCCAAGGACAGTTTTCTGCGGTATTCCGCAGGGCTGATGCCGACATATTTTTTGAATTTTTTGTGAAAATAGTCTACATTTTTGTAGCCGACCTGTTCTGAGACTTCATAGACTTTGATATTCTGGCGTTCGAGCAGTTTCTTTGAATGTTCAATGCGTCTGTGGTCCACATAGGAGTTAAAGTTTTCTCCGATTGCTTTTGTGAAAAGCTTGCCAAGGTAGGCGCTATTGTAGCCAAAAAGCGGGGCAATCGTCTCCAGCTTGATATTTTGGTTGTAATTGTTATCAATATAATAAAGAATGTCCTCTAGTATAGAATCCCTTGTGGAATGGTCATTGCTGTCCATGACAGACTTGACCTGCCCAGAAATATACAGGATAATCTCATACAGGTAGTTACAACTACTAATATAGTCAATGATCGCGGAGTTTGTGGGAAACGATATGCGCGAGCTGTTATAAATTTTATTGATATTTTCTTTTAACTGCAAGAACAAATCCGTGAGAAAAAGCTTGACCGAAGCGATATCATTATCAACATTGTACAGATATTCTTCCAGTGAATAAAGCGTGGAAGCGACCTGTTTGCGGTTGTTTGCCTGCAAATAATTTGTCAGGTCACTACAGTACTTAATGAGCTCGAGATCACTGACTGTATTGTTGTGTGCAAACATGACGGGAAGTTCATGATAGCCTAGTGTATGCTGTCCCTGTATGCAGAAAAAACGCCGTCTGGTCAGTGCAGCCGCTTCCTCATAAGAAAGATAGATCTCATCAGGGTTTTTGACAGAATGTCCATATGCAAGAAACAGCGAGTCCAAAGGACTGCCTTTTTGAAGGTCCGCCTTCTCATAGTGATTGAGAAAGTCCTCAAACCGCCTGAGCGCAAAGGAGCCTTTTAATAAAATTATCTCCTTGCCATCTTCTGAAAAATGTTCAAAGGAATGATGGTTGTTGTTTGTGACGTTTAAAAGCTCTGTAAAGTGATAGTTTTTATATGCGGGCATGGGGCCGAACTGTTCACAGATTACGACTTGATAAATCTCGGCCAGAAGTCCCATGCTCTGAAAATCAGCAGAGGACAGACCCGTGCTGCCGTCTGTTTTCCACGTGCCGGTAATGAGTTCATGGAGGATAACATCTTTGGCTTTCTCGCGGTAGAGTGCGATGTTGTCCGAGGTCTGGCGCTCTTGTTCGATGGCTTTTTTAATGGAAAGGATCGCCTCAAGTAATTCATCTTCGTCAATCGGTTTGGTCAGATAATACTCTACACCATAGCGTATGGCCGCCTGCGCATAGGAAAAATCTGAGTATCCGCTCAATATGATAAATCTGCCCGTATAGCCCTGTTCACGTGCGATTCTGACAATATCAATGCCAGTAAGTTTTGGCATTCGTATATCCAAAAGAACAAGACTTGGCTTTTTTTGGAGGATACCTGAGAGTGCCTCCTCACCGTTTGCCGCTTCGCCGCACAGCGCAAATCCAAGTGTTTCCCATTCTAGGATACACTTTAAGCCGTCACGTATATTTTTTTCATCATCTGCTATAAACAATGTTTCCATCTGGAGGCCTCCTAATATTCTAATCCTGTGTTCTAACTTCATACTTCTATTTACACATATTATACATGACATGAATGGTTTAAACAATCCTTGCAATGTCAAATAAGTACCATGAAAAAACTGTAATAAACTCATTTTCTTTTACACGGAATATGATATGATCAATATATCTGTATAATGTGGGGAATTTTTCAGGTTGTGAATACATTGGCTGAATGTACGATTTTGCGGAAGGGAAACAGGGAATGAAGAGTAGGAGATTTCACAGGCAGGCATCATTTGTGATGATATTGGTCTGCTGCATATACCTGACTGGCTGTTCTGGGAGGAAGAAAGCGGAGGAGGTCTGCCCATACAAAGAGTTTATCGTGGTTGATGTACTGGATTTGTTTGCAAACTACCAAGGAGTGCAGTCGGGCTGGTTTGGCGAGATAGTCAAGAAGAAGTTCAATATGCAGCTTAACATTATAACTCCTAACGTTTCTGGCGGCGGAGACCGGCTTTTTGAGGTGCGGTCAGCGGCTGGAAACCTTGGTGATTTGATTGTGTGTGACGGCTCAAATGGCGAGCTGGAAAATATGGTGGCCTCCGGGCTTCTCTATAATATGGAGAAGGAACTGCGCGAGAAGGAAATCTTTAAGTACAAGGAGGCAATAGAAAATCTGAATGACAAGATACCGCAGGGAGGCATCTATGCAATTCCATCGCAGGTATCCGCCAATGCGCCAGATGTGCCAAGCGAAGGAAATGAGCCGATTTATGGTCCTTATATCCGCTGGGATTTGTATAAGGAGCTGGGATATCCGACGCTGGAGACGATGGAAGATTTACTGCCCTTGCTGAAAGAAATGCAGGAGTTATATCCAATTGCGGAAAATGGTGAAAAGGTATATGGATTTTCTATGTTTCGGGACTGGGACGACAACATGATGAATGCCGTGAAACAGCCCTGTTGTATGTATGGTTATGATGAGTATGGTGTAGTGCTTGCCAAGGCAGACGGTTCAGACTACCAGAGTATTATTGATGATGCTTCATTATATATTCGAATGCTCAATTTTTATTTCGAGGCGAACCAAATGGGGCTTCTCGACCCGGAATCAATGAATCAAAATTATGACAGGTGCTTTGAGAAGTACAGGCAGGGGCAGGTATTATTTTCCCCGTGGCCTTGGATGTGCCAGCCAGCGTACAACTCTGGTGTGAACATGGAACAGGGAAAGGGCTTTATGATGGTGTCAGTGGGGGACATGCAGATTTATTCTTATGGCTGTTCTCCCTATGGAAATCAGGACAGTATTATTGCCGTGGGGTCACAGGCAAAAGATCCTGAAAGACTGGTTGACTTTATCAACTGGCTTTATTCAGATGAGGGGATTTTGACTAGCAGCGCGACCCATTCGGGAGCGGCAGGGCCGGAAGGGCTTACGTGGGAGATGCGTGAGGACGGTCCGCATCTGACGGATTTTGGCAAGGAAGTGCTGCTCTATAATAACGAGGCAGAGGTGCCGCAGGAATATGGCGGCGGGACGTGGGAATCAGGTATTTCGGCATTGAATTATAAGGCGGTTGCCCAATGTGAAAAGAGTGCAGACGGATATTACTATTATTATGATTTGTGGGACAGCGTAAAGGAGCTGAACAAGTCTGCGCTGACTACAGACTGGTGCGGGCAGATGGGGGCAGATACGACGATGGAGTATTTGCAGAAAAATGACATGCTGTTGGTGGCATCGGGGATGCTGTATACTGCGGAAGTGGAAAATATGGAGCAAGTGACCATACGCAGCCAGTGTAAACGGGTAATTCAGGAATATTCATGGAAAATGATCTTCGCGGCAGACCGTGAAACTTTTGAGCGTCTGCTAGATGAGATGCAGGCATCTGTCATTAGTTATGGATACAATAAACTGCTTGAATATGATATGAAACACGCAAAAGGGGCAAGGGATTGTACAGATAGCATACTATAAAATACAGGTAAATCACAGAAAGGAAACAACAATGAAATACGATTTATCAGGAACTTGGCAGTTTATGCTCGACGGGGAAAAGGCTGGACTGGAGAAGGAATATTTTTTGCGGACTGCATTTGCGGACATGATTGAACTTCCCACGACGACTGCCGAGGCAAAAAAGGGCAGAAAGAGCACAGAGCGCCAGACAGGGTATTTGACGGAACCCTATCACTTTGAGGGCTATGCATGGTTTTTAAGAGAGCTTGTAATTCCGGCGGAGAAGCAAACGGAGAAAATCAGATTCTTTTTTACGATGGAGAGAACGAGAAAATCAAGTGTGTGGGTGGACGGAGGCTTCATTGGCAGTTTCGACAGTTTTTATGTGGCACACCGGTATGAGCTGACAGATAAGCTTACGCCGGGGAGTCATACGCTTGTAGTGATGATTGACAATACGGAATATGTGTCAAACGGCGGCCATATGACTTCGCCGGATACGCAGACAAACTGGAACGGTATCTTAGGGGAGATTTTGCTGGAATCCGTTGAGGAGGCTGCGATTGAAACGATGTGGATTTATCCAGACCGAAAAGATAAAAAGGCAGTCATCAACATACAGCTCTCGTTGGAAGGCAGATTATCCGCGGTTCAGGCAGAGGTGTGCTGCAAGCTGACGAGGCTTTCTATGAAGGCGGGCAGAGATTTTGAGCATTATGAGCCGTTGTATACGCAGACGGCAGAGACACGACGCGAGTGGATTGCTAAGGACAAGGGACAGGACGCACCGTACACGATCGAGACGCTGGCGGTTCTTGACAGCCAAGTGTACAAGCTGGCACAGGATAAAGAACAGAGAAGCATATTTTGTATAGAATACCCGCTGGGGGCGGACGCAAGAGAGTGGGATGAGTACAATCCCTATGTGTATGAACTTACGGTCCGCCTGCTGCGCGGCGGCAGGGTGCTGTGTGAGCGGACAAGCCATTTCGGACTGCGTGATTTTACGCACCGGGAACGGACGTTATATTGTAATGACAATGAAATTTTCCTAAGAGGGACGCACGACGGAATGATTTTTCCGTTGACGGGTTATGCGCCAATGGATTTGGATTCGTGGCTGCGTGTATATGGGACGAGCAAGGAATATGGTCTGAACCATTACCGGTACCACACTTGCTGTCCGCCTAGGGCGGCTTTTCTGGCGGCGGCTTATCTTGGAATGTATGTGCAGGCTGAGCTGGCCTTCTGGGGGACGATCTATGACAGGGAGTCCGAACAGTGCGATCAAAAACAGCAGGACTTTTTGTTGGAGGAGGGGATTCGTGCGCTGGACGCCTTTGGCGATCTGCCCTCTTTTTTTGGCATGAGTATGGGAAATGAGCTGTGGGGCAGCCGGGAGGAAATCAACAGAATGATGGGTGTGCTCAAGACGCATGATCCACGGCATTTGTACACGCAGGGAAGCAACAATCATCAGTTTGTGCCGTCCGTGCTGCCAAACGACGATTTTTTCAGCGGGGTACGATTCTCAAAGCGCCGCCTGTTCCGCGGCTCCTATGCGATGTGTGATGCGCCGCTTGGTTTTGTGCAGACCCAGAAGCCGGGTGCATACTGGAACTATGACGCGGTGATATCGCCGCAGGAGATTCAAAAAGATACTGGCATAAAAGGCGGGACAATACAGATTCAGTACGGTACTGGCATCAAGGAAGTAGAGATTTCGGACGGCGAGGAAGAAATTATCGCGCATGTTCCGGTTATTTCACATGAGATTGGACAGTATGAGTTTACGCCGGATTTTCGTGAGCTTGCGCAATATACGGGGGTTTTGCAGCCTGAGAATTTAAAGCTTTTTCAAGAGCGGCTCGAGGAGAGAGGACTGCTGCCCTATGCCGCGCAGGCTCTGTATGCTTCGGGAAAACTTGCGGGGGCGTGTTATAAGCTCGAGCTTGAGGCAGCATTTCGAAGTGCTGAGTTAAGCGGGTTCCAGTTGCTTGACATCAAAGATTTTACGGGTCAGGGAACAGCGCTGGTGGGCATTCTCAATGCATTTCATAAAAATAAAGGAATTATCCCGCGGTCAGAGTGGCGCATGTTCTGCTCTGATGCGGTGCTGTTGCCGACACTGGACAGCTTTGTGATGAAGGGCGGCAGTTGTGTGGCGTGTGAGATAAAACTTCGGTATTACCGCCCTGAGAAATTGTTGAAACCACAGTTAAAAGCTGTCTGGTATTTGAAAAGACAGGCTGGGAGCACAGAGGAAACCAGAATCGAGAAACAAGTGCAGACGATGGCATGTCAGGAGACTGCGGGGCGGGGGCTTTTCACGCTTGGTACGCTTGCCTTGAACGTGCCAGCGTGCAGGAATAATGCGCTGTATGCGCTGCGTTTTGTATTGACAAGTGAAAATGCGGCGGCGGTTGAGAATGAATATGATATTTTTGTCTATGAAGAAAAGACGCTGCGTTCAGGAGTTATCTTAAATGAAGAGATTAGTTTGAATGAAGCATTGAATAAAAAAGATTTGAATAAAGAAGATTTGAATAAAGAAGTTTTGAATAAAAAAGTTTTGAAGCAAAAGATTTTTGTCCAAAATGAAAGAGCAGTATGCATTACGAACGATAACGCAGAAGGTTTGAAAGCCTGCAAAAATGGAGAATCAGTACTCTTGTTTGTCAAGCCAGACAGTACTCTGCCAGACAGCACCATCAAAGGAGAATACTGCACAGATTTCTGGTGCTATCCAATGTTCCGCTCGATTTCAGAGGGGGCAGGGAAACCCGTTCCAACTGGGACGATGGGGTTGCTGATTGACAATAAACACCCAGCACTATCGGAATTTGTGAGTGAGACATACACGACGGCACAGTGGTATCAGATTATCATGCATTCCAGACCAATGATATTGGACAAGATGAGGGAGACGAGGAATTTAAAACCTATTGTGCGCATGCTGGATAATTTTGAGCGCAATCATAATCTGGGACTGCTCTATGAAGTCAAATATGGCGCTGGGAAAATGCTGGTCTGTCATGCTGATTTGATGACACTGAAAGAAGATTACCCCGAGGCAGACTGCCTGTATCGCAGCTTTGTGACGTATGTGTGTTCGAAAAAGTTTTGTGAGACAAGAGTCACGGATGAAGAAGCATAAGATAAATCACGAGACTAAAAAACTGCCTCCGAGAAATGGAAACAAATGCTGCTGTTTGTGTGTTGTCTGTTTGGTGGCTGCAAGGCCGGAAAGCCGAAGCGGATAAGAGTGTACCGGCTTTCCGGCTGTTGCAAACAGGAAACGGCATAGCCTGCAAGCGATGCCGTTTTAAAACATACTATTTATACCTGAATGCCGGCCTCCGATAGCATTTTTTTGAGTTTTGCAATCTCGGCAGCACTGTCAGCGAGCTTGGCGGCATTGTCAGCAAGTTTGGCATCTTTGTCAGCAAGCTGCGCATTTTGCTCTTCCAGTCGTATTTTAAATTCAATAATTTCAGGTGCCAGTAATTCTTTTAACTCTTCACACATTTGATTTCCCTCCTGTATCAATTTTTTAAATAATTCACTGTTTGCCTCTGATGCAACATTCACGACAGAATCCGCGTTTTTTCTGTCCTCCTCGCTCTCTAAGCCGGCACAGTGGTCAAGAAGCTCTTGCAAGGTGTTCTGGTTTAGTGACCGTGTCAATGAAGTTACCCATACATGCAAATTTTTATTGAGTTCTTTGGTCACGAGAATCTGCATGGGAAACAAAGTACCGCTGATGCGGTAAATGCCGGCTGCTTTTTGGGTTACGGTGTATTTTTGACTGAGCTGCTTTAATAACTTTACAGGTTTTTCCTCTCTGACAATGGAAACGGTGGTATCGGCATCAAGAATCTCCTCAGTGCCCGCCGCGTCCGCTTTATACAAACATGCGTAGGACAGTACTTTGTAAAAGGTCGCAGCATTTAACTCATCGCCCGGTGATTTGTACTCAAAGATATTATTTCCAAGAAAAAAATCACCAATCTCATTTTGAATCACGATACTGGATTTTTTCTTGATAACAAGCAGGTCTATTTTGAGCGGCATCTTGCTGAGATTATGTTCACGCTCATAGATTAGTTATTTTTTGTATGCCCGCAATTCCAGCTCGACAGCAGAACAGAAGGCAGGATGCCATTGTATATTATCTTGGATTTCCAATGAGGTTTGTTCCTTTCGCTTTTGTGGTTTTAGTATAACATATGAAGCAAGGCAGGAAAGCCGAAGCGGATAAGAGCAAATGATGCCGTTTTAGAACATACTATTTATACCTGAATCCCAGCCTCTGATAGCATTTTTTTGAGTTTGGCAATCTCGGCAGCATTGTCAGCGAGCTTGGCGGCATTGTCAGCAAGCTGTGCATTCTGCTCTTCCAGTCGTATTTTAAATTCAATAATTTCAGGTGCCAGTAATTCTTTTAACTCTTCACACATTTGATTTCCCTCCTGTATCATTTTTTTAAATAATTCACTGTTTGCCTCTGATGCAACATTCACGACAGAATCCGCATTTTTTCTGTCCTCCTCGCTCTCCAAGCCGGCACAGTGGTCAAGAAGCTCTTGCAAGGTGTTCTGGTTCAGTGATCGTGTCAATGAAGTTACCCACACATGCAAATTTTTATTCAGTTCTTTGGTCACGAGAATCTGCATGGGAAATAAAGTATCGCTGATGCGGTAAATGCCGGCTGCTGTTTGGGTTACGGTGTATTTTTGGCTGAGCTGCTTTAATAGCTTTACAGGTTTTTCCTCTCTGACAATGGAAACGGTGGTATCGGCATCAAGAATCTCCTCAGTGCCTGCCGCGTCCGCTTTATATAAACATGCGTAGGACAGTACTTTGTAAAAGGTCGCAGCATTTAAATCATCGCCCGGCGATTTGTACTCAAAGATATTATTTCCAAGAAAAAAATCACCAATCTCATTTTGAATCACGATATTGGACTTTTTCTTGATAACAAGCAGGTCTATTTTGAGCGGCATCTTGCTGAGATTATGTTCACGCTCATAGATTAAATATTTTTTGTATGCCCGTAATTCCAGCTCGACAGCGGAACAGAAGGCAGGATGCCATTGTATATTATCTTGGATTTCCAATGAGGTTTGTTCCTTTCGCTTTTGTGGTTTTAGTATAACATATGAAAAAGGAATGCGCAACAAGCAGGAAAATTATGAAAGACTCGCTTAGGCTGCTATTCGTTTCCACAGGGAATTGCATTTTTGCGCGCACAGTGATACAATGAGGGGCAGGATAAAAATTATAAAATGAAATATTAAAAATAAAGGAGAAAGCGTATGATTTCACAGAAGTATAAAGACCTGCTTGGCGCCAAGTCGGTCATCAGGCAGATGTCAGAGTGGGCAGCAGGACGGGCAAAAGAGATTGGTATGGAGAATGTCTTTGATTTTAGTCTTGGCAATCCGTCTGTGGCAGTGCCGCAGGCATTGACGGACAAGCTGATTGAGTTATTGCAGACACGCGACACGATGGAGCTTCACGGCTACAGTCAGTCACAGGGGATTCCGTCCGTCCGCGCAAAGTTTGCAGAATACTTGAACCGGACGTATGGAATGGCGTACACGGCAGAACATTTGTTTATGACAACGGGTGCCGCAGGCGCTGTTGCGCACGCGGTGCGGGCAGTCACACAGCCGGGCGATGAGGTGATTACGTTTGCACCGTATTTTCCAGAGTACAATCACTATGTCAATCAGACAGGGGCGGTGCTAAAGGTCGTGCCGGCTGACACAAAACAGTTCCAGATTCATTTCGAAGCGTTGGAAGCGCTGTTGAAGCCAGAGACGACGGCGCTGCTGATCAACACGCCCAATAATCCGTCAGGAACAGTTTATTCGACGGAGACAATCAAAAGGCTTGCGCAGCTTCTTGAGGCAAAGCAGCGGGAGTATGGGCATGATATTTTCCTGATTTCGGACGAGCCGTACCGCGATATTATCTTTGATGGGGTAGATGCGCCGTATATTTCAAAGTATTATGACAATTCCCTTTCCTGCTTTTCGTTTGCAAAGTCCCTTTCTATACCAGGAGAGCGCCTTGGGTATATTGCGGCAAATCCCAAGTGTACAGACAGTGAACTGATTTCGCCGATGTGTGCACAGATTTCAAGGGGAATTGGTCATAACTGTCCGCCTTCCATCATACAGATAGCAGTGGCAGAAGTTTTGGGGCTGACCTCAGAGCTGTCAGTCTATGAAACGAATATGAAAATCATCTATGATGAACTCATAAACCTAGGGTTTGAGGTTGTGAAGCCCGGCGGGACATTTTATATCTTTCCCAAAGCACTCGAGGAGGACTCAGTGGCTTTCTGCAAGAAGGCGATGAATTATGATTTGGTGCTTGTGCCGGGTGATACGTTCGGATGTCCGGGGTATTTTCGGATGGCATACTGCATTGAGACGGAAAAAGTGCGCCGCGCGATGCCGGCGCTGCGGAGATTTGTCGAGCAGGAATATGGTGGAATATAAAATTTCACCATCTTGCACTGGAGCAGGTTATTCAGATACGCTCGGGGAGGAAATTATGATTGAATGTGGTTTGGTGCTTGAGGGCGGCGGTATGAAGGGGATTTATACTGCCGGCGTTCTCGAGTATTTCATGGAGAAAAATTTATATTTTCAGAACTGCTATGGTGTCTCGGCGGGAGCATGCCACCTGTGCAGTTATATTTCAAAACAGAAGAAGCGCGCTTACAGAGTGGCGTTAAATTATTTGAAGGATAAGAATTATTGCAGTCTCCGCAGCCTTTTGACGACGGGCGATTTGTTTAACGCCGAGCTGTGCTATAACCAGATTCCAAATAAGCTGGATCCGTATGACTACAAGACTGCTGCAAAATATGAGGGAAATGCCTATGCGGTGGTGACGAATATCCGCACAGGGGAAGCAGAATACATGCCGATGCGGGAGATGTACAAGGACACAATTGCAGTGCGGGCGTCTGCATCGCTGCCGCTGGTGTCCAGAAATGTAAAAATTGGCAATGAATACTATCTCGATGGCGGCATTGCCGATGCAGTTCCGATTCGCAGGGCGATTGCAGACGGGAATGTGAAAAATGTGGTCATACTCACAAAGGAGACAGGGTATGTCCGAAAGCAGGCGTCCCCGATGATGCTAAATATAATAAAACTCAAGTATGCCAAATATCCCAAAATCTACGAGCTGACAGAGAACCGTTACGCGCGGTATAACGAGACGCTGCAGTTTCTTGAGAAGGAGGAGAAGGCAGGCAGGGCGTTTGTGATACGTCCCCAGCGGGCAAATGATATTGGCAGGATTGAGAAGAACCGGGAGAAGCTTGAAGCCCTGTACCGGTTAGGATATCAAGATGCAAAAAAGCATTATGGAGAATTGGCGGCATTTTTGAAAAAAGAAAAGGAGTTATAAAATATGGTAGAACTTCTAAAGGCGATACTGTTTGGTATCGTTGAGGGAATCACAGAGTGGCTTCCTGTCAGCAGTACGGGGCATATGATTATTCTGGACGAATTGATCAAGCTCAACTGTACGCCGGAATTTCTGGAGATGTTTTTGGTCGTGATCCAGCTCGGGGCGATACTGGCGGTGGTGATTTTGTTCTGGAATAAGATTTTTCCGTTTCAGTTCAGGGACAAAGAAAACCCAGTCATCGAGATGGATAAGATCGTGCTCTGGCTAAAGATTATTGTGGCATGTATCCCGGCAGCGATTGTGGGAATTTTGTTTGATGATGTGTTTGAGGCATTGTTCTATCATGCCAGTTCTGTGGCGCTTGCGCTGATTGCATTTGGTGTGGCATTTATCGTTGTAGAGCGGCGCAACAAAGGAAAATCTGCGAAGGTGAGAAAACTTGACGATATTACATTTCAGACGGCATTTATCATCGGAATTTTTCAGTTAATTGCGGCGATTTTCCCGGGAACTTCGCGCTCAGGCGCCACAATCGTAGGTGCGCTGCTCATTGGCGTGTCGAGAAGCGTGGCAGCGGAGTTTACATTTTTTCTGGCAATTCCCGTTATGTTTGGCGCAAGCCTGTTAAAGCTGGTGAAATTTGGCCTGTCCTTCACCACACTGGAGGCGGGGGTTTTAATCATTGGAATGCTGGTGTCGTTCTTCGTGTCAATTTTTGTCATCAAGTTCTTGATGGATTATATCAAAAAACATGATTTTCAGGTATTTGGATGGTATCGGATTGCGCTTGGAATCCTCGTTCTTGCGCTTGGGGCAGCCGGTGTGATCAATGTCTAAAAAAGAGGTCTTATGACCTCTTTTTTGCTGTGTTACTCCACCGTTTCAGTATTTTCATAATTTTCATTTTCTTCATCATAATATGCCTTGATGCGTATGGCCTGATTGTGGTCGCCGAAATCCTCGCCAAAGAGCGTGAGCCCGCCGCAGTTTGCAGTGTCCTTTGGAACCTCGAGCTTGAAAGTGATATAGCTGTTGTAGTCAATGCCCAGATCCTGTATCGTCACATCGGAGAGCTTCTTGGTGCCGTCCATAAAACAGCCTTCGTTGTTAATAATCAAAGTTTTCAACAGACCATACTGATTCAATAGCTCAGGCCACCACGCAGGTGACACGTAGCCGCTCCGCCCGCCGTAATCGCCGGGGCTGATCCACATGCCGAGTGCGATTCCGTTGATCGAAAAATAGATATCGGAGGGATAATCTTCATTGGTATTGGGACACTCCGAAGAGATCTCAAAGGAAATCTGAAGCTCTGTCAAAAGCTGGCCTGCCTGAAGGTGGTTTGGCAGGTTGTATTCAACATAGCCGCTGGAAAACCAGAGAATACCTGCCTGAAACCGATCGGGGAAAGAAAAAACTCTGGGGTCGTCAAAAGAACCGATAATCTCCTTGCTCGTGGCAAGACCGCAGGTCGGCGTGCCATGGCAGGTGGTGTAGTATCCGACACGGATGTCATCAATGTAACAGTGCCGTGCCTCCTTGACCGGCGCCAGATCAATCATGAGCCGGTCATACCGCGGGCGGACAATCTTCATCGTGCCGCGCTTGCCGGAGGTGATCTTGATGCGCACAAGTCCGGCTTCTTCGAGTTTCCCTACATGCATGGATACCGCACCGTTGGTCAGGCCGAGTGCTTCCGCCAGATCATTCATGCTGAGGGAGTCGTCTTCGTAGATCATTTCCATAATTTTTACGCGCATAGGGGTGCTCAATGCCTTAAACACATTCTCGGCTTCTCCAACGGAACGAAAATATAGCATACTATACGACCTCCTTCTTAATGTACCTTCGCAGAAGCAAGTACATTATATTTGGGTAATGGACATCAGGTAGTTATATTTAGTATAGTGAATGCTAAAACAAAAGTCAAGGTTAAAATTGCCAAGAAAAGCAAGGTAAATGAGGACAGATAAGATTTACATTTTGTTTAATGATAGATAAAAATTTTATAGTTGAGTAAACTATATAGATTCCTCTGCCTGCACCCGCACCATCAATTCCTCCCGCCGGCTGACACCGGTTTTTTCAAAAATATTCGACACATGTTTTTTGACCGTGGTCTCTGAGATAAATAGCTCTCCCGCAATCATGGCATTGGACTTTCCCTGTATGATAAGCTGCGTGATTTCCGTCTCGCGGCGGGTCAGCGCATACGTCATAGCAAACTCCTGTACGCCTATTTTCTTCTGGGCAGAATACTGCGGTGTGGAAGTCTCGTTTTCGGAAGCCTGTATGGTATCCAGATCTGCTGTATCCGCTTGCACCCCAGACAGTCCAGTGCCGTCAGGGTTTTTTGTGCTCTGCGTCTCCAGCCGTTCTGCCAGAAGGAGAAACAGGCAGAAGCCATATAACAACGGGCGGAAACACAAGGCGATATCGCTGAGCAGACGGCTGTAGCCTGCCTCGTTTTGAAGTCTGGCAAAGAGCAGCAGAAAAGTCTGTATAAAACCTGTATCAATGGATTTTCTGCCATAAATATACAGAAGCTCGCGGCGGCTGATTTTCCCTTCATAATAAGGAAGCGTTAAGAGCAGTGTGCCCACAAGCGTCAGAAAAATCAGACGCATATCTATTAATAAGAAGATATTAAAGTCAAGGGCACAGGCGACGATAAAAATATATAAAAGGACAGAGAGAACGGTCTGCCATCTCTTTTTCATACGAATCCCCCATGCCGCCATTGGGCGGCTCAAACAGAAATAGCTGGTTTTAGCGCGTTGCATCAGTGTCCTTGGGACTTGCTGCCGTCTCATCGGGAAGTTCGTACAGCCGCACCAGCAGCCGTGACCGCATGGGCAGCAGCAGGATACTGAAAAAGGCAGCGTACAGCAATGAAATCATGGAAATTCCGACAAATGCCCAGATGAATTTTTCTGTTGTGAAGGTGGAAATCAATCCTAACAAAGTATTCACAATGCCAGCTGCCCACAGCGCTTTGATTGCGAGGGTTACGGCCTCGGCAGCCCTTAGAAGCTCTGTCTTGGTGCAAACCGCATTGCGCTTGATACTTAACCGGAATGCATTGTTGAAATCGCGCAGCAGACCGGCGCTCAAAAGGACTGGCAGCGTGACCAGCAGCATGATCAGGCTTGCAGGGTCAAGATAATTGATGAGGTCTGCGTTCATATTGATGACAGACCAGCCTATGCAGAGCAATATTAATAGTACGAGCGATAATAAATACATAAAATGCCTCCTCTCACCGCTAACGTGTAATTGATTCCTGACACTGTAAGTTTAGCGCATTTTCAAGCATTTGGGAATGCTACTATAGCAGTAAAAGTGGTAGTATATTGCTATTTTTCGACCCATTTTTCAATATAGGAAGATAACGTGTCGAATTTGTCGTCATAAATTAGGTTCAAGAGACTGTCCAGTTTGCGCAGTGCCTGTGTGATGATGTGCGGCTCGCACAGAGTCTGCTCGATTGCCACCGCAAGCTCGTTGAGGTCGAGTACCTTGAGATAGCCGTCGGGGTAGATGACCACATCGGCGAGGAGATCAGTGACAATCAGCGTATTCTCGGCTTCGCAGTAGGAATAGTCCACAATATCACAGTACCAGTACAAGAGAGAGTTGTCGTCGCGGTAAAATTTGCTCACTTTGTAGCCAAGCTTTAAGAAATAGCATGAGTAGCCATGATGAAAGTCGCGGCGCGGCTTCAAGGTGTTCCATTTGGTGACAATGATGTCATCTGTTTTCTCCAAGATGATATCATCTTTTAATAAAATGCATTCGTCTGGTATCATGCGTTTGCGATAGATTTTTAAGTGCTCCATGACGTGTATTCCTCCATAAAAATTTAGGTTTTCTATTATAGTGTACCTCTTTTCGAAGGCGGCTTCAATCAAAATCAGAAATATCCGTTGCACTTTATTTATTTTTAACGTATAATCATAACAGAAAAATTGAATAGAATGATAAGAATATTTAAGGAGGCGATAGCATGAGGCAGTTTTTTGGAATGAGCCAGAGCGGCGACCTGACAGAAGCAGTCAGCGGACTAGACAATCCTCAGTTTATTATGCTGATGTCAAACGGCGCGCAGTTCGAGACGCATGTCAAGGCGTTGGAAAAACTTTATCCCGGTGTTCCAAGTATCGGATGTATTGGAATGAGTTATGATGTCAGCGTGGTGGAAGAGGGGGTAGGCGTCGTCGCGTTTCTCGACGGCGTGGAAGCGGCGGCAAATGTATTGCAGCAGGTCTCATCTATGCCGGTAAAATATATTCAGCGTCTTGAAAATGATGTGCTAAAGATTAACGGCTCGTCGGAGGACACCGTGTGCATTGATTTCTGTGCTGGAAATGATGCGTGTGTGCTCACGACAATCAACACCGTGCTCAAGCACCGGGGGATACCACTGGTCGGCGGCACTGGCGATGCGGGAAAAGTCTCTGCAAACGGCAGGATTTATGAGGACGCAGTCGCGTATGCGCTCGTTCGGAATCTGGGAGGGCGCGTAAAGACCTACAAGGAAAATATTTACCGCAAGTATGGGAATTACCGTTTTATCGCCTCAGACACAGACAAGGAAAAGTATGTGCTCGGGACCTTGAACGGAAAGTCGGCAAAGCAGGTGTACAAGAGCATTCTGCATGTGACGGACGAGCAGATTCTGACCCAGACTTTTCAGAATCCTTTTGGAAAAATCAATGGAAGTGAAACCTGTATTATTTCGATTAAAGAGGTTCAGGGAGATGCGCTTGCGTGCTTTCGTCAGGTGAATGATTCAGACGTGCTGATTTTGCTGCAGCTGGCGGACTATGAGGCGGTCACACAGCAGACGATTCAGAAAATCTGCCATGATTTTCCGAACCGCTCCGCGGTATTCTCGGTCAACTGCCTGTTTCGGTACAAGCTGTTTTGTGAGCGCGGTTATATGGATACATATTTGCAGAATATGTCTGAGCTTGGCAGTCATGCGGGACTGGTGGGATACGGAGAGCATTATAACAACCAGTTTGTCAACCAGTCGATGACATGTGTGGTATTTGAGTAGAGAGGGAGGACGACAGATGATATTTTCAAAAATACCTTGGAGAAATAAAAGCTCAGAACAAACAGGAAAAAACAGCCTTTATCCAGTACTGCACGTCATGGGCAGCCTGAAGGAATACCACAGGGATTTGGTCGGCAAGGAGGTGGATTCGCTGTGGGAACTGGGAATGGTCGGCAGCTCCTTCAAGGGCGTGATTCAGAAGGCAGACCATTTTCATGATCAGTTGGAGAACTTTGAGCAGACCTTTGCGGAGATTAACGGCGCGGCGGGACAATTTGACCAAGTGCGCGGCGCGATTAATATCGCCGTGACAGAGGCACAGGGCAAGTTGGAGGAATTGAAACACACTTCTGTGGAGGTCGAGAAGTCCTACAGTGATATGGAGCAGACCTTCGAGCAGCTACAGGCCTCCGTCGAGGGAATCCAGCGCTGCATGAAAAAGATTATCTCCATCGCAGAACAGACAAACATACTTGCGATTAATGCGTCGATAGAGGCGGCAAGAGCAGGCGAGTCGGGCAGGGGCTTTGCCGTCGTTGCCGCAAATGTCAAGGAGCTGGCGGATGAGATCAAACAGCTGGCGGAGGAGGTTGATACGGGGATTAACGAGGTCGAGCGCGGCACTGGCGAACTGAACAATTCGATCTCCGCGTCACAGCAGGCGCTTGACCAGAACATCAATACGGTCAACAGCACCTACGAATCCTTCAGCAAGATCACACAGACCGCAGATAATACGGTGGAGGTGCAGGCGGAGATCTCCAATGTGATTGACGGCGGGCAGCAGGAATTGCAGAATATCGGACTGTTTTTCGATGAGATCAAACAGCAGTATCAGGACGTTGTGAAGCACATCGATCGCGCGAACCATCTCGGCACGACCAAGAGCGCGATGTTTGAGGACATCGACCATATGCTCTCGCAGATTCCGCTCATCATTGAGGAGATCAGTTAAAATGAACAGAGGCGGGATTTGTGAAAGAGGTTGAATTATCCATCACTTTGAGCTATAATTTTGTCATAGATATTGAAGTAATTTTCGCATGATACGATAATAATTAAAATCAGGAGGATAGTTATGACAGTTCAGGAGTTTTACGAGGAAGTTGGCGGCGACTACAATGACATTATGTCCCGTCTCAGGACAGAGGAGAGAATCAAAAAATTTGCGGGGATGTTCACGAGGGATGAGAGCTACAACACGCTCATACGCTGTGTCAACGAGGGAGATGCCGACGAGGCGTTCCGCGCAGCGCATACGATGAAGGGCATGTGTCAGAACATGGCATTTACACGTCTCTACCAGTCCAGCCATGCGATCACAGAAATACTTCGCGGCAAGGATATGGACGGTGCGAAACAGATGCTTGACACAGTGACAGAGGATTATAATATTGTGATTGCAGGCATTCAAAAGCTGCTGGCGTAAGAACCGATGTGAAGGGAAGGAAATGTGTGTCTATGGAGACAATAGAAAAAGATACGATCTTGATTGCGGATGATGCAGAGCTAAACCGTGAGATGATTAAGTTTATATTTGAGGAGCAGTTCAATATCATTGAAGCCGCAGACGGCGTGCAGGCGATCAACCGGATCGTCGAGCACAGCGACAGACTCTGTCTGCTGTTTCTGGATTTGCTGATGCCCAAAAAATCAGGGCTTGATGTGCTGCGTTTTATGAACGAGGAAGATTATATCAACTACATTCCTGTGATCATGATCACAGGCGAGGCGACAGACGAGACGGACGAAAAAGCATATGAGTACGGCGCGTCCGATATTATCTACAAGCCGTTTGCCCCCAATGTCGTCATGCGGCGGGCAAAAAACCTGATGGAACTTTTTGAGCACCGGATCTATGTAGAGCGCAAACTTGAGAAGCGCACCAGACAGCTTCGGGAGAGCCGCGAGAAATTAGAGCGGAATAATGAATTTCTGGTAAATGCGCTGAGTTCTGTCGTGGAGTTCAGGAGTCTTGAGTCAGGAGAACACATACAGCGCGTAAAGTATTTTACCGGAATTTTCCTAAAATACATCATGAAATATTATCCAAAGTACGGTATCGAGAAGGAGCAGGCAGATCTGATCATCAACGCGTCGGCGCTGCATGACATCGGTAAGATTGCGATACCGGACAGCATCCTCCTAAAGCCCGGCAGGCTCACAAAGGATGAGTTTGAGGAGATGAAGAAGCATACCTTATACGGCTGTGAGCTTCTTGAAAAATTCAAGCAGGAGGACAATGAATTTTATAATTACTGTTATGACATCTGCCGTTCGCATCATGAGCGGTATGACGGAAATGGTTATCCCGACAGCCTCAAGGGCGATGAGATCCCCATCTGGGCGCAGATCGTGTCCATCGTCGATGTCTATGATGCGCTGGTGAGCAAGCGTGTATACAAGGACCCCTATGTGGTGGACGAGGCGGCTCGCATGATTATGGAAGGGGAGTGCGGAATCTTCTCGCCGGAGATGCTCGACTGCTTCTCTCTTGCAAAGCATGAGCTGTTTGACGTGACAGAGGGTGCGCTCTCATTTGCGGATTCAGTGGTCAAATAAACAGTCAGTCAAAAGAGGACAGAATAGAAAATGTCCTCTTTTTATGCACACGGACGCGGAGAGGAAACAAGCAGCATAAGCTGCCCGCTTGATTTTAAATGCATGTTAAAAAATCTACAAAAATTTGACATTTGCTAGACAATTTTACCAAGTTTTTGTATAATGAACTCTAGGACATGAAAACGGAAGCGATTGCAGGCATATGGAGGCACACAAATGGGAAAAAATAAGAAATATAAAAGGTCTGTGTATCAGTCGTTAGCTGTGATTACCCAGTTTGGCATCAATATGCTGGTTCCGATTTTTATGTGCTCTTTTGCGGGATTGTTTCTTGACAGGAAGCTAGGCACCGCATTTTGGTTTGTTTTATTGTTCTTTGTAGGAGCCTTAGCGGGTTTTCGGAATATTTATATTCTGGCAAGGAAGATTTACGAGGGAGATCGAGAGGATGATAAACAGAATTAAGAAGATCAACACGGCGCTGCCGGGATTGCTATTTGGAATCCTTCTGGTGGGCATTTTGTGTCAGGCAGTCGGCATCTTTCTCGTGGAGGATAAGGCAGACTACAGCGTAGGACTCTGGATTGGAGTGCTTACAGCAATATTTATGGCCTTTCATATGGCGGTTACATTAAACTCTGCCGTTGAAAGAGATGTAAAGGGGGCGCAGGCAGCAGTAACGAAACAAAGTATCATCAGGTATCTGGTGGTGGTGGTGATCCTTGGGATGCTGATGCTGACCAGAATCGGCAATCCGCTGGCTGCTTTTGCAGGAGTCATGGGGGTGAAGGTATCGGCATATCTACAGCCGTTGTTCGCCAGGCTGTCTCACAAGGAGATGCAGGGGAATACCTCGCAGATCAAAGAATGCAACTATGAGGGTGACAAATAGCTGCAAAGTAATATGTAAAACTGAATAAAGAAATAAAATAAGGAGGTGAGTGTATGGGAGCAGGAATCCTGTTATCCGGCGCTGATGACATTGACTTTATGATACATGGCGTGTTCCAGTATGAGCTCTTTGGCCAGAAGCTGTGGATAACAACCACGCACGTATGTCTTTTTATCGTTATGGCGGTCATCATTATATTCTGTCTGTGTGCGAACAGGGCAGTCAAGCGTGCGACGGAAGTCCCGGGAGCTTTCCAAAACGTTGTGGAGCTGGTAGTAGAGATGCTCGACAACATGATCAAGGGTGTTATGGGAAAAAATGCGACAGCCTTTGCCAACTATATCGGCACACTGTTCATTTTTATCCTGATCAGTAACATCTCCGGCCTGATGGGGCTTAGGGCACCCACAGCTGACTACGGTGTGACCTTTGCGCTGGGTCTGATCACATTTACGCTGATTACTTTTAACAAATTTAAGTATCAGAAGGTATCGGGCGTCATCAAGGGATTGTGTGACCCGTGGCCGATCTGGGCGCCGATTAACGTAATTGGTGATGTCGCAGTTCCTATTTCCCTGTCACTGCGTTTGTTTGCAAACGTTTTGTCAGGTACTGTAATGATGGCATTGCTCTATGGTCTGCTCGGCTTTATCGCGACGGGCTGGCCGGCTGCACTTCATGTGTACTTCGATCTGTTCTCCGGAGCAATCCAGACCTATGTATTCTGTATGTTGACAATGACATACATCAACAATGCGATCGAAGGGTAAACAAACCGAAAAGAGTTTCGGTAATCATTGTATATCATTAAATATTTCACAGGAGGAATTAACTATGGAATTTAATTCAAACTTTATCTTAGGTTGTTCAGCAATTGGTGCAGGTCTTGCGGTTATCGCAGGTATCGGACCCGGTGTAGGTCAGGGTATCGCTGCTGGTCATGCAGCAGCAGCAGTAGGTAGAAATCCGGGCGCAAAATCTGACGTTACTTCTACGATGCTTCTTGGACAGGCGGTTGCCGAGACAACAGGTCTCTATGGTCTGCTTGTAGCCATGCTGTTACTGTTCGTAAAACCTTTATTGCCATAATAAAAAAGATAAAAAATTCAAGTAAATAGAATGAAGGAGGTACAAGGTATGATACTTGCTACCGAGACAGAGGGATTGAGCCGGTTATTTGACTTAGACTTTCAGCTTCTGGCAGACACGGTGCTCATGATCATCGCAATGTTCGTCCTGTTTCTTGTGGCGTCGCACTTCTTATTCAATCCGGTAAGAAAGCTGCTCAATGACAGGAAGGAGAAGATCAAGGGAGAACTTGACCAAGCTGAAGCAGATCAGAAATCAGCAGCCCAGACGCGCGCCCTCTACGAAGAGAAGCTGAGTCAGGCAGGCAAAGAGGCGGAGGCAATTCTGGCGGATGCGCGCAAGAGAGGCATGGAGAATGAGGCAAAGATTGTCGCTGAGGCGAAGCAGGAGGCTGCCAGAATCTTAGAGACAGCCAGAAAAGAGGCAGAGCTTGAGAAACAGAAGCTTGCCGATGAAGTAAAGCGCGAGATGATCGCAGTCGCTTCCGTGATGGCAGCGCAGATCGTACAGGCCAATATCGACACAAATGCCCAGCATGAACTCATTGATAAGACATTGAAAGAAATAGGTGATAGCACATGGCTAAGCTAGTTTCCAAAACGTATGCGCAGGCGTTGTTTGAACTTGCCGTCGAGGAGGGAAAGACCACAGACTTTTTGGAGGAAGCTGTGGCACTGCTTGAAGTACTCCGCTCCAATGCGGAGTTTGGACAGTTCATGAACCATCCTAAGATTCAGAAAGAGGATAAGCTTGAGGTGGTGAAGAACGTGTTTCGGGAGAAGCTCAGCAGAGAGATGCTGGGATTTCTGGTGACGATCGTCGAGAAGGACCGTTATTCAGAGATCGAGGCAATTCTTGGCGAAGTGATCTCCTCCATCAAGGAGTACAACAATATCGGAACGGCTTATGTCACAACGGCTATAGCAATAAATGAGCAGGAAAAGCAGGATATTGAGAGCCGGCTGCTCGCTACCACCCGCTACAAGACGATCGAGTGCATCTATGATGTGGACAAGAGTCTGATCGGCGGCATGGTCATCAAGATGGGTGACAGGGTTGTGGACAGCAGCATTCGGACAAAATTGGATAAACTTCAGCGCGAGCTGCTCGCCATCCAATTATAATGGAACCGCTATGTTTCCAAAAATAAAATAGAAAGGTGCAGATCCATATGAATTTAAGACCAGAAGAGATAAGTTCTGTGATTAAGGATCAGATCAAGAGATATGCCTCTGATTTGGAAGTATCAGAAGTTGGTACAGTTATTCAGGTGGCAGATGGTATCGCACGTGTACATGGACTAGAGAAGGCAATGCAGGGTGAGCTTTTGGAGTTCCCCGGCGAGGTTTACGGCATGGTCATGAATCTCGAGGAGGACAACGTAGGTGCCGTGCTGCTTGGCAGTTCTAAGAACATTAATGAAGGTGATACTGTAAAGACGACAAACCGCGTGGTGGAGGTTCCTGTTGGGGACGCTATGCTCGGGCGCGTTGTCAATGCGCTTGGTCAGCCGATTGACGGCAAAGGTCCTATCGCGACAACCAAATATCGTCAGATTGAGAGAGTGGCGTCTGGTGTTATCACCAGAAAGTCCGTTGATACACCGATGCAGACGGGTATCAAGGCGATTGACGCCATGGTTCCAATTGGTAGAGGGCAGCGAGAGCTGATTATCGGTGACAGACAGACAGGTAAGACTGCGATTGCCATTGATACGATCATCAACCAGAAGGGACAGAACATGAAATGTATCTATGTTGCAATCGGTCAGAAGGCTTCTACCGTTGCAAGCATTGTAAAGACGCTGGAGGAGTTTGGCGCCATGTCTTACACGACAATCGTAGCTGCTACGGCAAGTGAGCTTGCACCGTTGCAGTATATTGCACCCTATTCAGGCTGTGCGATTGGCGAGGAGTGGATGGAGAACGGCGAGGACGTACTCATTATCTATGATGATCTGAGTAAGCACGCGGTGGCATACCGTACACTCTCCCTGCTTCTGAAACGTCCGCCCGGACGTGAGGCATTCCCGGGAGACGTATTCTATCTGCACTCACGACTTCTTGAGCGTGCGTGCCGTATGAGTGATGAGTACGGCGGAGGTTCGATCACAGCGCTTCCGATCATCGAGACACAGGCGGGCGATGTTTCCGCATATATTCCGACAAACGTAATCTCGATCACAGACGGTCAGATTTACCTTGAGACAGAGATGTTTAACTCTGGTTTCAGACCGGCCGTCAACGCAGGTCTGTCCGTTTCGCGAGTAGGTGGTTCCGCTCAGATCAAGGCGATGAAAAAGATTGCAGGACCGATCCGTACAGAGCTTGCGCAGTACAGAGAGCTTGCATCGTTTGCACAGTTTGGTTCTGATCTTGATGCTGACACCAAGGAGAGACTCGATCAGGGCGCTCGAATTAAGGAAATCTTAAAGCAGCCGCAGTACAAGCCGATGGCTGTCGAGTATCAGGTTATCATTCTGTTTGTGGCTACGAGGAAATATCTGCTCGATGTGCCTGTAGCGGATATCACCAGATTTGAGGCAGAGCTCTTTGAGTTCCTCGACACGAAGTATCCGCAGGTGCCAAAGGCGATCAAGGAAACGCAGGTCATTTCAGATGAGACTGAAAAGACGCTTGTAGCAGCGATTGAAGAGTTCAAGGGACGCTTCAAATAAAGAAGGGGGGACTGAATATTTATGGCCTCAATGAGAGACATAAAGAGACGTAAGGGCTCCGTACAGAGTACGCAGCAGATTACAAAGGCCATGAAGCTTGTTTCCACCGTTAAACTGCAAAGGGCGAAGGGACGTGCAGAGAAATCCAAGACTTATTTTAACTGCATGTATGAGACGGTGGTTTCTATGCTTTCCAAAGCAGGAGATATCAATCACCCGTTCCTGAAGGCAAACAATTCTCCGAAGAAGGCTGTGATCGTGATCACGGGAAACAGGGGACTTGCAGGCGGATACAATTCCAACATCATCAAGCTGGTGCGGGACAATGACTGGAATAAGGATGATCTGATCATCTATCCGATTGGCACAAAGGGCAGAGATACCTTCACGCGGCTTGGTTATGAGATGGGCGAGGATTATTCCTCCGCGATTGATGAGCCGCTCTACGCAGATGCGATGCAGATCAGCAAACAGGTGTTGGAGGACTTTGCGACTGGCAGGGTAGGCGAGATCTATATTGTATATACCGGATTCAAAAATACGGTGACGCATATCCCGACCAGATTAAAGCTTCTCCCCATCAAGATTGAGGATGAGCGCAGCGAGGATGACAAGGCAGTGCTTGACTTTGAGCCTGAGACAGAGGAAGCGATTGATCTGATTATTCCCAAATATATCACAAGCCTGATATATGGGGCGATGATTGAGGCTGTGGCAAGTGAGAACGGTGCCAGAATGCAGGCGATGGACAACGCGACCAACAATGCGGATGAGATTATCTCTAGTCTGTCACTGCTCTACAACAGGGCACGTCAGAGCGCGATCACGCAGGAGCTGACTGAGATTATCGCGGGTGCGCAGGCAATATCATAACATATCGCGAAAAATAAATAGATAGAGAGGAAACAAAGAGATGGCAGATAAGATAATTGGTAAAGTTACCCAGATTATCGGTGCGGTTCTTGATGTGAAATTCAGCGAAGGACAGCTTCCAGAGCTGAACGACGCCGTTAAGATTACAAGAAGTGACGGCACAGAGCTGACGATCGAGGTTGCACAGCATCTGGGTGACGATACAGTGAGATGTATCGCCATGGGACCTACGGACGGACTTGTGAGAGGAATGGACGCTGTTTCGACAGGCGCGCCGATTACGGTTCCCGTTGGTGAGAGTACACTTGGACGTATGTTCAATGTACTTGGCGAACCGATAGATAACAAACCTATGCCAAAGGCACAGGGATTTGAGCCGATTCACAGACCTGCGCCTTCATTTGAGGAACAGGCGACATCGACAGAAATGCTCGAGACAGGCATCAAGGTCGTTGACCTGCTCTGCCCGTATCAGAGAGGTGGCAAGATCGGTCTGTTCGGCGGCGCCGGTGTTGGTAAGACGGTGTTGATTCAGGAGCTTATCACCAATATCGCGAATGAGCATGATGGCTATTCGGTATTTACAGGTGTAGGTGAGCGCACCAGAGAGGGAAACGATCTTTACAATGAAATGACGGAGTCTGGCGTTATCAGCAAGACCGCCATGGTATTTGGACAGATGAACGAGCCGCCCGGAGCTAGAATGAGAGTGGGACTTACAGGTCTTACGATGGCGGAGTATTTCCGTGACAAAGGCGGAAAGGACGTGCTTCTATTCATCGACAATATTTTCCGATTTACACAGGCTGGTTCAGAGGTTTCCGCGCTGCTTGGACGTGTGCCGTCCGCCGTGGGATACCAGCCGACCTTGCAGACAGAGATGGGTGCTTTGCAGGAGCGTATCACTTCTACCAAAAACGGTTCCATCACTTCCGTACAGGCTGTTTACGTGCCTGCGGACGACTTGACAGACCCCGCGCCTGCTACAACATTTGCCCATCTGGATGCTACGACCGTTCTCTCACGTTCCATCGTGGAGCTCGGAATCTATCCGGCGGTAGACCCGCTGGAGTCCACATCGAGAATCCTTGACCCTCGTATCGTAGGTCAGGAGCATTATGAGGTGGCACGCGGTGTGCAGCAGGTTCTCCAGAAATATAAGGAGTTGCAGGATATCATCGCAATTCTCGGTATGGATGAGTTGTCTGAGGAGGACAAGATCACTGTAAACCGTGCGAGAAAGATTCAGCGATTCCTGTCACAGCCGTTCCATGTAGCGGAGCAGTTTACAGGTATGCCGGGCAAGTATGTACCGATCACAGAGACGATCAGAGGCTTTAAGGAGATCATGGAAGGAAAGCATGATGACATTCCAGAGGGACATTTCTTAAATGCCGGAACAATTGATGACGTAGTGGCAAGAGCGAGGTAGGAGGTGCTGCTATGGCAGAGAAGTTCAAGCTTACAATTGTGACGCCGGACCGCGAATTTTTCAATGAAGAGGCGGATATGGTGGAGTTCAATACAACAGAGGGCGAGATTGGCGTCTATGCTGGTCACGCGCCGCTCACTGTTATCGTAAAGCCCGGTGTCCTTGCGATCACACAGGGCGATACCGTGAGAAACGCAGCGCTTCATGCCGGATTTGTTCAGATATTGCCAGAGGAGATAACGATTCTTGCGGAGATTATTGAGTGGCCCGGCGAGATTGACGAGACACGCGCCAACGCTGCAAAGCAGCGGGCGGAGGGTAGACTCGCAGAGCGCGGCGGCAGCATCGACGTCGCAAGAGCGGAGGCGGCACTGATGCGTTCGCTCACGCGTATTGATGCGGCGAAGCTGAAATAAAAAATTGAGATGAATATAGATTGAACAGACAAAACGCGGTCACATGACCGCGTTTTGTCGTTTAGGAATATTTACTTGATTTATCCGATAATACTTGCACTAGAAATTTTGCCATCAATCTTCGCGTAAATGACAATCGCATGATATGTAAACATCTCGTCGGCATCATAGTACACGGTTATGCTGCCCTCTTCGTAAACCTCAATGCTCGCAATAGACAGCCTGCGCAGGAACTCGTCTCTCTGAATGGGCATTTCCACGTCAAAGTCATCGTCGCTATATTCATACCAGTCATTCGCAAGTTCTAATAGTTCATCGGCAGAAAACTGGCGGAACTTATCATCCCACACCTCCCTGTCTTGGTAGAGTGTCTGAAAATGTGCATACGCCTTCTCGGCGGTTTCGCCGTCCTCCTCGTCGGTCATCAGGTAGACATTGCATTTGGTGCCGCGCCAGTCCGCCGCGCCCACAAACCATGAATACTCGCGTTCGAGCAGGAAGGTGCCAAGTGTGCCATCCTCGATCGTCACCGGTGTTGACACATGCTCTTTGATTGGATTAAGCTGCGGGTCAGAGACATTTTCTTCAAGAATGTCAAGAAGCAGATAGTATTCTTTTAATTTTTGTGTTTTCTTACACGGATGCGGTAAATCTGGAACTGCTCAAAGTCAAATCCCCAGCCTTCCCGGGTATCGTCGGGGATTATCCATTGCAGAAGTCCTCTTTCCTGAGAGAGTTCTCCCGTCTCTAAATTGACAGAGGCAACAAAGCGCAGGGAAGGGACGATCATGCCATGTTCTTTATAGCCGCCGCCGACGCGCTGATTGGTCAGAACCAGCAGTTCTGTTATTGCGGTGTCATAGTTACTTTCAAATTTTTTTATAAAATTCATCGAGCTTGTCCTCCTCAGGATGAAAGCGTATACGTTTAGTCATATTCCGCGCAGATATATTTGAAATCCGCAGTCTTGTCCAGCATTGGCAATGCGTGCTCTTCGATGTGCTTGGACATGAGCTCTACTGCGTACTGGAAATTGGCGGAGCGACAATCTCCGGCGCAGCGCACCATGATGCCCAGTCTCACATTATCGCCCTCAATGTTCTCAGAGGGGTAGTTGCCGGCATTGTCCAGCACATCGCTGTCGCCGGGATATTCTTGTCTGATCGCTTCCATTTGTGCCGGGGTGCCAAGCTTTGCATGGTAATCCATACAGTCTCCGTCAGAGTAATACTCGATGAAAAGCCTTGACACAGTTTCGGTGCATTGTTTGAGCTGTTCAATGATGGCATCGGCATTCTGGAGCGCGAATTTCCGGATTTCCTGTCTGGCGTGGTCCGCATTTTCATAGTAGATGTACAAAAGTGTTTCGTGACCGTCTAATGTGGCAGTGAGGTTCTGGAGTGTCCCGTCCTTGTCGTAGACAGCGCGCAGTGTCTGGAACAGATCTTCCTCGGGAACGCTGTACAGCGTCATCGCACATTGCTCCTCCTCTAGGGGAACGCTATAGTCGAGTATTTGATACTGCGTGTCATAGTCAAAAGAGATGGCATCGTCCGCGTCTGTATCCATGTATTCTGCAAATTCGCTGACGCCGTAGACGCCTTCTTTGTAGCGGAGTGGTATGTTGGGTAATTCTTGCATTTGTGTATCCTTCCTTTCTGGTGTATTGGTTATGAATGGTATTATTTTAACATAATGTACAGGGTGTTGCAATAAAATTGGGACGTTAGGATATAAATAAATGTTGAATGATCTTGCCCGTGAGAAAGGTTTGCAGGGCGCCAAGGTTTTTATCTTCCGTTTGAATTTGGTTAAAGCAGTTGGACGATAAGTTAAAAAATGTAATGATGACAATACTGTACAAAGGTATTACTCAAAAATATTTGGTCAAAATGATGATATTATTCAATATATAAAATAAAATTTTGTATATCTTTAGCAAAATATTTGTAAAAAAATGGCCAATATAACGAAATAGATGGAATCTACAAAAACGTATTGCAAAAAATACAAAAACCATTATAATTTAGATATAATTGAAATATTTTATTATTTACAAAACAAAAAAAGAAGGTTTCAGTTACAAGTTTGAGATTGTAAAAAAGGAGGCAGAACAATGGATACACAGTTAAAATATAATGAGCCTTGGATTTTGCAGAGGGCAGACCCTTTTATATGCAGGCAGGATAATGGAAAATACTATTTTACGGCTTCCGTGCCGGCATACGACAGGATCATTCTGCGATGTGCGGACACGCTGGCGGGGATAGCGGATGCTGAGGAAGTGACCATCTGGCACAAGCATGAGTCAGGACCGATGAGTGAGAATATCTGGGCGCCGGAGCTTCATAAGCTTGATGGAAAATGGTATGTTTACTATGCCGGCGGAGAGAAGGAGGATATGTGGAATATCCGCCCGTATGTGCTCGAATGCGCGGACGAGGATCCCATGACAGGCACATGGAGAGAGCTTGGCATGATGCAGTGCGCAGATGAGGACGAGTTCTCCTTCCGTGCATTTTCACTGGACGCGACCGTGTTTGAAGATCATGGAAAACGCTACTATGTGTGGGCGGAGAAGGTCGGCGTCGGCAGGCAGATTTCCAATCTCTATATCGCGGAGATGGAAACGCCCAATAAATTAAAGACGGTTCAGGTGCTTTTGACAACGCCGGATTACGACTGGGAGCGGGTTGGCTTCTGGGTAAATGAGGGACCGGCTGTCATCAAGCGGGACGGAAAAATTTTTCTCACCTACTCTGCAAGTGAGACAGGGGCGCCGTACTGTATGGGAATGCTCACGGCTGACAGCGGCGCAGACCTGCTCGACCCGTTATCATGGAAGAAGGAGCGCTATCCGGTGCTGGCTTCCGATCCTTCGATCGAGGTGTACGGCCCGGGGCACAATTCCTTTACCGTGGACGAGGAGGGAAATGATATTCTCGTGTATCATGCCCGCAAGGAGAGCGTGATCGAGGGAGATCCACTCTATAATCCAAATCGGCATACGATGCTGATGAAGGTTCGGTGGGAAAACGGCAGACCAGTTTTTGACTATAAAAATTAAATATTTACTAAAATAAATTAGGAGGCACATAGTACAATGGCGAAGCTTTATATCAATGAGAAAAATCAAAAGGGACATATCAATGCAGAAATTTACGGCAATTTCTCCGAGCATCTGGGCAGGTGCATTTATGAGGGACTTTATGTAGGAGAAAATTCTGAGATACCAAACACAAACGGTATGCGTAACGATGTCGTGGCAGCGCTTCGCGAGATGAAGCTTCCGGTACTTCGCTGGCCCGGCGGCTGCTTTGCGGACGAGTATCACTGGATGGAGGGCATCGGACCAAAGGAATCCAGAAAGAAAATGATCAATACAAACTGGGGCGGCGTGATTGAGGATAATAGTTTTGGTACCCATGAGTTTTTTGAGCTGTGTGAGCAGATTGGCTGCAAGACGTATATCAATGGCAATGTCGGGAGCGGAACGGTACAGGAAATGTCAGAGTGGGTGGAGTACATGACCTTCGACGGTGTCTCCCCGATGGCGGAGCTTCGCAAACAGAACGGCCATGAGAAGCCCTGGAAGATTGATTACTTTGGCGTGGGAAATGAGAATTGGGGCTGCGGCGGCAACATGACACCAGAATATTACGCCAATCTTTATCGCAGATATCAGACCTTTGTGCGGAATTATAAAAAGGACGAGCACATCTTTAAAATCTGCGGCGGTCCCAATGTAGATGACACGTTCTGGACAGAGAAGGTGCTCAAAACCTGCTATGAGAATGCGCCGGAAGGCTCGCATGGTTTTATGGACGGTTTGTCAATGCACTATTATGTTCATCCTGAAGGATGGGAGAAGAAGGGCAGCGCCACAGAGTTTGATGAGAAAACATGGTATAAGACACTGTGGAAGGCACTCTATATAGAAGATTTGATCAAGATGCATACTGCAATTATGGACCAGTATGACCCCGAGAAACAAATCGGTCTGATTTGTGACGAGTGGGGGACATGGTTCACCTGTGAGCCGGGCACCAATCCGGGATTTTTATACCAGCAGAACACGATGCGCGACGCATTGGTAGCAGGTCTGTCTCTCAACGTGTTCAACAAGCACTGTGACCGCGTGAAGATGGCAAACATCGCGCAGCTCATTAATGTATTGCAGGCAGTGATACTCACAGACGGGCCAAGAATGCTGTGCACGCCGACATACCATGTATTCCATATGTACAAGTACCATCAGGACGCAGAGCTTCTGGAGAGCTATCTGGACGGTGCGAAAAAGATCGGTGAGGAGGCGGAGTACATGGTTCCGAATTTACAGGAATCTGTATCTATTGACAAGGACGGCATCGTGACTGTCACGCTCAATAATCTGTCTACCACAGAGAGCGAGGAGCTGGACATTCTCTTTGCAGCGCTTCATCCAAGCGATGTGACCGCGTCTATTATCACAAATAAAATGGATGCGTACAATACCTTTGACAATCCTGATACAGTGAAGGAAACTGTATTTGAGGACTTTACGATCACTGACAGAGGTGTCACATTCACAATGCCTGCGTGCAGCGTGGTTCAGTTTCGGATTCAATAAAGCATTCGTCTCCCGGAATTTTCTTTGTGTCGGGAGACGATTTTAAAGTTATGGAGGATGTCGTCTTGGGAGAACAGAATGAAAAAAAGCACTGTCTAAAGTGCCTCCTGCGCGAGATGGACAAAGAAGCCTACATGGAGAATCTATATGACTACATTCAAAGACTTGAGGAAGATATCAAAGCAGATCAGGCGCTCTATGAAGAGCGCCTGTCTGTGTGTAAGGCATGTGATTATCTTGAGGCTGGCATGTGCAGGGCATGCGGCTGCTTTGTCGAGCTGCGCGCAGTGATAAAAAACAACGTTTGTTCTTATAAAAAGTGGTAAAAAATGCTTTCCTTGCATATCTGCCATATTTAGTGTAGACTGTAGATACAGTTATTAGTAATAAAAACAAACAGTTGCGGAATGTATTATAGTATAGAGCATTGCAGACCGGACATGGAGGAACATCATGCAGACAAAACGAATCAGGACGTTACATAAAATTATCACGGCGCTCATTATAGTGACAATGATCTCCCTGACATTTGCGGGGGCGATGGGTGCGCTGTATGTGCGGGAAGCCAGCGAGGTCAGCCGCCTGCGGGGAGAAAAGGGGCAGCTTGGCGCAGACCAGGCGCTGCCGGTGCTGTCCGTTGAGGTGGACAATAAGACAGCACAGAAGCAAGAGCCGGGGATGCCGGGGCAGGACGCCTCTGCGGTGACGGAGGCAGCCACAGCCGGGGAGGACAGTCTGACGGATGCGGACGCTGCGACGATCGCCGAGCTGATGCAGTCCAAGGAGGCTGAGGTAGAGCAGGCGATGAAGGACAGAATGAAAGATCTCGTGACAGGGGAGGATGGAAGCCCGCTCAAGATGCTTCGGTCTTTTTTTCCGGAAAATTTAATATATTCTTTTGAAAATGAATATGTGTTTGCACCCGTGCTTGAGGAGGTCGAGAAGCACAGCCTGCTCGAAGAAAATTTTCAAAAAACTGAGGAAGGCCTGATGCAGTACGTGGAGAACGGCACTGTCACCTCGCACAAGGGCATCGACGTGTCAAAATATCAGGGAACGATCGACTGGGCTGCGGTCAAGGAGGAGGGCATTGAGTATGCCTTTATCCGTCTCGGGCTGCGGGGATATGAGTCTGCAAAGATCGTTTTGGACGAATATTATGAAGCCAATATGGCAGGGGCAAACAGCGCAGGCGTTGCGGCGGGCGTATATTTTTTCACGCAGGCAGTCACCGTCGAGGAGGCAAAGGAGGAGGCGGACTTTGTGATCGAGCACCTGAAGGGCTATGATGTCTCCTGTCCGGTGGTGTTCGATGTCGAGCGCATTTCAGGCGGCAAAGGGCGCGCAGACCAGCTCACCAAGGAGGAACGCACAGACATCACAATCGCGTTCTGCGAGGCGGTCAGGGCGGCAGGCTACACGCCGATGATTTATGGCAATGTGGTGTGTTTTACACGGCTGCTTGACATGGCGAAACTCAATGACTATGAGAAATGGTATGCATTTTACGACGATTATATGTATATGCCGTACAACGTAAGCTGCTGGCAGTATACTGAAAAGGGACTCGTCGAGGGCATACCCGGCAACGTGGATTTGAACATATCATTTAAGACATGGTAAAAGAAGGTAAGAGAAGCACAAAGCAAAAGGAGGGGGCTTATATGAAGAAGGAAATCGAAGCATTGCAGCAAATGGTTGACGAGAGCACAAAAATCGTCTTTTTCGGCGGGGCAGGTGTGTCTACCGAGAGCGGAATCCCTGATTTCAGGAGTGTTGACGGACTCTATAACCAAAAGTATGACTATCCGCCAGAGACAATCCTGAGCCACACATTTTATATGAAGAAACCAGAGGAGTTTTTCCGCTTTTACCGCGACAAAATGCTCTGTCTCGACAAAAATCCGCAGCCAAACGCCGCGCACAAGGTACTGGCAAAGCTCGAGGCGCAGGGAAAGCTCACCGCAGTGGTGACACAGAACATCGACGGGCTGCACCAGGCGGCAGGCAGCAGAAAGGTGTTAGAGCTTCACGGCAGCGTGATGCGCAATTACTGTGAAACGTGTCATCAGGCATACGGTGTGGAGGAGATTGTAAACAGCACGGGCGTGCCCCGGTGCACATGCGGCGGCAGGATTAAACCCGATGTCGTCTTGTATGAGGAGGGACTCGACCAGCACACCTTGCAGGAGGCTGTGCGCGTGATCAGCGAGGCGGATATGCTGATTATCGGCGGCACGTCGCTCGCAGTGTACCCGGCGGCCGGACTGATTGACTACTACCAGGGAAGCCGGCTTGTATTGATTAACAGGACACCCACACAGCGCGATACCATGGCGAATCTGGTCATCACAGGCAGTATCGGCGAGGTATTTTCGCAGCTTGACCTGCATGAGCAATGAGAAAGCAGGCAGTGCAGATGGGATATGAATATGAAGTCGGCGATATCGTCAAATTAAAAAAACCGCATCCCTGCGGCAGCTTTGAGTGGGAAATCCTGCGCGTGGGGGCGGATTTCAGGTTAAAATGCATCGGCTGCGGGCATCAGGTGATGCTTGCGCGGCGTCAGGTGGAAAAAAGCACGAAGGGCCTGCACAAAAATTTATAAAAATTTTATAATTCTTCGATAGAAAAAATTGACAAAAGCCTTGCAAAATATGATGAATTATAGTATCATAAGCTCTTGTGATATATAAATCCTTGCTTCTTTTCAGAAAAGAGGCCAGAGACCAAAAGGAGGTAACAGAATGAACAAGTATGAATTAGCCGTTGTTGTCAGCGCAAAGCTTGAGGACGATGAGAGAGCAGCTACCATCGAGAAGGTAAAGAATATGGTAACAAAACATGGTGGCACAATCACAAACGTAGATGAGTGGGGTAAGAAAAGACTTGCTTATGAAGTGCGTAAGATGAGAGAAGCTTTCTATTATTTCATTCAGTTTGACGGCGAAGCAAATGTTCCGGGCGAGATTGAGTCAAGAATCCGTCTCATGGAAAACGTTGTCAGATATCTGTGCGTTAGACAGGACGAGGAATAGAGTGCGTGCCTGTACAGAGCTGCAGGGCGCTTAGTGGAGAACTTTTATATATGAATAAAGTAATTTTAATGGGACGTTTAACAAGGGACCCTGAGGTGAGATATTCGACGCAGGGCGATGGTCAGATGGCGATTGCGCGGTATACGCTGGCAGTGGACCGCAGGTTCAACCGCAATGGCGATGAAAACACAGCAGATTTCATCTCCTGTGTTGCATTTGGCAAGACCGGAGAGTTTGCTGAGCGATATCTCCGCAAGGGAACCAAGATCGCTGTGACAGGTCGGATTCAGACCGGCAGTTATACCAATAAAGATGGCGTAAAAGTCTATACCACAGACGTTGTTGTTGAAGAACATGAATTTGTTGAGAGCAAGAACAGCAGTAGTTCCGATGGCAGTTACGGAAACAGCTTCGGAGGAGGCGGCAGCAGCCAGCCCGCAGCGCCGGCGGCAGCAGGCGATGGCTTCATGAATATTCCTGATGGAATTGACGAGGAACTTCCGTTTAACTAAAGCGCTGTTTGCGTGTTTGAAAGAATTGAAAGAATAGGAGGCTTTATCATGGCTTTTAATAAAACTGAAAAAGCTGATTCTCCAATGAAGAGAAGAGGCGGAATCCGTAGAAGAAAGAAAGTATGCGTATTTTGCGGCAAAGACAATGTGATTGATTACAAGGATACAGCAAAGTTGAAGAGATATGTATCTGAGAGAGGCAAGATTCTTCCCAGACGTATCACAGGAAACTGTGCAAAGCACCAGAGAGCGCTGACGGTGGCAATCAAGAGAGCACGCCACATCGCATTGATGCCATACACGATTGATTAAGGAATTGTAAAACAGGAGAGACCAATGAACTGTCAGTAAGGTTTGTTGGTCTTTTTCATACACAGTGTGCAGCGGAAAGGAGAACGCACAATGGCATACGCAACAGTAGTAGAAAATTTTTTAAGATATGTAAAGCTTGACACCCAGTCGTCGGAGGAGACTTCGGACAAGGTGCCTTCGACAGACAAGCAGCGCGCGCTGGCGAAACTGCTGCAACAGGAGTTGACCGCACTCGGCGCGTCGCAGGTGCGCTATGATGAGGCGCACAGTTACGTCTATGCGGTGATCCCCTCAAATATAGAGGGCCAGAACGAGGCTCCCGCCGTCGGATTTATCGCGCATATGGACACGGCGCCGGCAGTGAGCGGCGCAGATGTCAACCCGAGAATCATTGAAAACTATGATGGAAACGATATTGTATTGAATCAGGAGCAGCAGATCGTGACCCGTGTGTCAGAGTTTCCAATGCTCAGGGACTGCAGGGGAAAGCAGCTGATCGTGACAGACGGCAATACGCTGCTTGGCGGGGACGACAAGGCGGGCGTCGCAGAGATTATGGCGATGGCGGCGTATCTGCTTGCGCATCCCGAGATAAAGCACGGGAAGGTCTGTATTGGCTTTACGCCGGACGAAGAGGTTGGAAACGGCGTCGAATATTTTGATATCAAGAATTTTGGCGCGGATTATGCCTATACGGTGGACGGCGGTATGCTGGGAGATCTGAGTTATGAGTGCTTCCACGCGGCGGGCGCAGTCCTGACTGTCACAGGGAAGAGCGTTCATCCGGGTTATGCCAAAAATATCATGAAAAATGCAGTGAAGCTGGCTTATGAATTTCATGCGGCGCTTCCGGACGAATGCCCTGAGAACACAGAGGGCTATGAGGGCTTTTATCATGTGGACGGCATGAAGGGAACAGTCGAGCAGGCAGTGGCAGAGTATATTATCAGGGACCATGACAAGACGAAGTTCGAAGAGCGCAAAGCCATTTTCCAAAAGACGGCAGAGACCTTGAACCAGAAGTACGGCGCAGGCACGTTTGAGGTAAAAATCACAGATTCTTACTGTAATATGCGCGAGATGATTGAGAAGAAGATGGAGATTGTTGACAATGCTGTTGAGGCGATGAAGCAGGCTGGCGTAGAACCCAGGATTTCAGCGATACGGGGCGGTACGGACGGCGCAAGACTGTCGTTTGACGGTTTATTATGCCCGAATATATGTACGGGTTCCGAGGGGCATCATGGCAGAAATGAGTTTGCCTGCGTGGAGGATATGGAGAAGATTGTGGAAATTTTATTGAATATTATCACAATCACAGCAAAGAAATCGCATTTATGACGTGAAGAGACAAAATCTGCTATGGAACTTTTGTTAAATTAATGATATACTATTGATATGCGCAGGCGCATGGAAGGAATCTGTTTCCGAAACGCATTTGCGGGAGGTATCATACATGAAGCAAAAAGTGAAATTAAAGGGACACCTGAAAGCATACCTTCAGACTACCTTGACATTGGGAATATTGCTGGCGTTCGTGAATGTCGGTATCTATTTCCTGAATACAAAGGCAGGAATTTGTGTATCAGGATTTTTAGTGATTTATCTGCTGGTGATGACTACTCTATTATATAAAAATAAGCCGGTCATTATGAATGAATTTATTAATTTTGCCACACAGTATGGCCAGATCCAGAGAAGGCTGCTGCGGGATTTAGAACTGCCCTATGTGCTGATGGATGACGACGGCAAGATTATTTGGACGAATGCAGCTTTTGAGCAGGTGGTACATAAAGAGAAAGGGTATCAGAAAGCAATCAATACCATTTTTACAGGAATCACAAAGGACAAGCTGGAATTTGAGCAGGAGACACAGCTCGCAGTTTCTTTTGAGGAACATGAGTACATATTTAAGATGAAACGGATCTCCATCAAAGACGTGCTGGAGAACAGCGAGGTGATCGAGAGCGCAGGGAATGAGAATTTCCTGATCGCAGGTTATCTCTTTGATGAGACTGATTTGAAGCACGCACTGCGCGAGTGCGACGACCAGAGTCTTGCAGTTGGCATGATCTACATTGACAATTATGATGAAGCGCTTGAGAGCGTGGAAGATGTCAGAAGATCGCTGCTCATGGCACTCATCGACAGAAAGATCAATAAGTACATCACGTCGATTGACGGCATCGTCAGAAAGACGGAGAAGGATAAGTATCTGGTGATTATGCGCAAGAGGGCGCTGATGAACCTGAAAGAGTCCCGCTTTGATTTGCTAGAGGACGTAAAAACCGTCAATATCGGCAATGAGATGGCAGTGACCGTGAGCATCGGCGTCGGTGTTGACGCGGCTACATATGCGCAGAATGCCGAGTTTGCACGCACTGCAATCGACTTGGCGCTCGGGCGCGGCGGAGATCAGGCAGTGGTCAAGTCGCCGGATTCAATCGTCTACTATGGCGGCAAGAGCCAGCAGATTGAGAAAAATACACGCGTGAAGGCTAGAGTGAAGGCAAACGCGCTACAGGAAATCATTACAAGCAAGGACAAAGTACTGATCATGGGACACCGGCTGGCGGACGCGGATGCGTTTGGCGCGGCGGTCGGCGTAAGTTGTATCGCGCGCGCGATTGGCAGAAGACCGCACATTGTCATCAATGATATCACAACCTCTGTAAAACCATTGGTAGAACTGTTCCGTGATAGAAATATCTATGAGGAGGATTTCATCATAGGCAGCACAGAGGCGCTCGAGATTGCGGACAGCAGCACTGTGCTGGTGGTGGTCGATGTCAACAAACCAAGCATCACAGAATGTCCGGATCTGATCAAGAGCTGCAAGACAGTGGTGGTGCTCGATCACCACAGACAGAGCTCAGAGGTCATCGAGAATGCGACGCTCTCCTATGTGGAGCCATACGCGTCGAGCACCTGTGAGATGGTGGCGGAGGTACTGCAGTATATTGCGGGCACGGTCAAGGTGCGCAGCAACGAGGCGGACTGCATGTATTCGGGCATCATGGTTGACACCAACAATTTTACCGCCAAGACGGGCGTCAGAACCTTTGAGGCGGCAGCGTTTCTAAGACGCTACGGGGCAGATGTGACGAGAGTCCGCAAGATGTTCCGCGATGGTGCGCAGGAGTACAAGGCAAAAGCAGAGACGGTGCGCAACGCAGAGATTTACAGGAATGCATATGCGATGGGCATGTGTCCCTCAGAAGGGCTTGACAGCCCGACAGAGATTGGTGCGCAGGCTGCCAATGAACTGCTTGGCATCAATGGCATCAAGGCGAGCTTTGTCGTGACAGAATACAATGGAAAAATATATATTTCAGCCAGATCAATAGACGAGGTCAATGTACAGATCATCATGGAGCGTCTGGGCGGCGGCGGGCATATGAATATTGCAGGCGCGCAGCTGACAGACACGACGCCTGAGCGGGCGGTGTTTGTCGTGAAGGAAACCTTGAACCAGATGCTGGAAGAGGGTGCCATTTAATTACAGAAAGGACAAAATATCATGAAGGTAATATTGTTGGAGGATGTGAAATCCGTAGGAAAAAAAGGAGATCTGGTAGAGCTCAAGGAGGGCTATGCCAGGAATTTTATCATTCCAAAGAAACTGGGCGTGGAGGCGACAGACGCAAACAGGAATACATTGAAACTGCAAAAGCAGAATGAGGAGAGGCTTGCAAAGGAGCAGCTTGAGGCGGCAAAGGCTTTGGCAGCAGAGTTAGAACAGATGACCGTCAACGTGGAAATCAAAGGCGGTGAGGGCGGCAGAACCTTTGGCTCTGTGTCCTCGAAGGAGATTGCCAAGGCAGTCGCAGACCAGTATGGCAAGGAGATTGACAAGAAGAAAATACAGTTAAATGAGGCGATCAAGACGGCTGGAACCCATGAGGTGTCGGTAAAGCTGCACCCCAAGGTGTCGGCATGCTTAAAAGTGCATGTTGCGAGCGTCTAGGAGGTCTGTGCTATGCCGGAAATGGACGAGGCAGTCTTAAAACGGGTTCTGCCGCACAGCATCGAGGCAGAGCAGTCGGTGATTGGCTCTATGCTGATGGACAAAGAGGCGATTACCATCGCAAGCGAACAGCTTCATGGCGAGGACTTTTATGGAAAACAGTACGGCATTCTCTTTGACGCGATGGTGGAGCTCAACGATGAGGGAAAACCAGTAGACTTGGTGACATTGCAGCAGCGGCTCAAGGAGAAGGGGACGCCGCCTGAGATTTACAGCCTTGAGTACATACGAGATGTGATGGCGGCTGTGCCGACCTCCGCGAATATCAAGCACTACGCAAACATTGTGGCGGAGAAGGCAGTGCTTCGAAAACTTATCCGCGTCAATGAGGAAATCGCAAATAGCTGCTATGCACAGAGCGAACCGCTCGAGTCCATCTTAGAGACATCTGAGAAAAGTATCTTTGATATCATACAAAAGCGCAACAGCGGCGACTTTGTGCCAATCAGGCAGGTGGTCATGAATGCCATGAATCTGATTGAGGAGGCGTCCAAGAATAAGGGGGCAGTGACAGGAATCGCGACAGGGTTTCTGGATTTGGATTATAAGACAGCCGGAATGCAGCCCTCCGATCTGATTTTGGTCGCGGCGCGTCCCTCCATGGGAAAGACAGCGTTTGTGTTAAACATCGCACAGCATGTAGCCTTCCACGAAGGCAAGTCCGTTGCGATCTTTTCGCTGGAAATGTCAAAAGAGCAGCTTGTAAACCGTCTGTTATCCCTGGAGTCGAAGGTCAATTCGCAGGCAATCCGTACAGGAAACATGAAGGACGACGAGTGGGAACGCCTGATCGAGAGCGCCGACGTGATTGGAAAATCAGGGCTTTTGATCGACGATACCCCGGGAATTAGCATCGGTGAGCTGCGCTCTAAATGCAGAAAATTCAAGCTCGAATATGATTTGAAAATGATTATCATAGACTACCTGCAATTGATGTCAGGCTCGGGCAAAACGGAGTCAAGACAGCAGGAGATTTCGGATATTTCAAGGTCGTTAAAGGCGCTTGCGCGTGAGCTGCATGTGCCGGTGATAGCGCTTTCGCAGCTTTCACGTGCTGTCGAACAGCGTCCAGACCACAGACCGATGCTGTCGGATTTGAGAGAGTCCGGCGCAATCGAGCAAGATGCAGATGTCGTGATGTTTATCTATCGCGACGACTATTACAATAAGGACACAGAACTTAAAAATGTGGCGGAGATCATTATCGCCAAGCAGAGAAACGGTGCAATTGGCACAATCAATCTGGCATGGCTGCCGGATTATACACAGTTTGCCAATCTGGCGAAATAGAAGTATTCATCATTCGATATTTTACAAAAGAGGACATGGAAAGCGCATGCCCTCTTTTTTACTTTATGCACACGGGTATTATCCCTCCCATATAAAACGAAGAAAGGAGTTTATGAAGTGGTAAAGGAAAAGTATTTGATCAACGAAGCTGCAAAAGAGGTGCATGTGGAATCGCATGTTCTAAGATACTGGGAGGAAGAGCTGGAACTGCCCATCAAGAGAAATGAGCAGGGACACAGAATCTATACACAGGAGGACATTGATCGGTTTATAGATATCAAAAATCTCAAGGACCAAGGCTTACAGCTCAAGGCAGTCAAGACTTTATTAGACCGGGTACAGAGTGACGATGGAGGCGGAGAGGATATGAGAGCAGACAATCCTTTTGCACAAAAGCAGTTGACAAAAATATCAAAAATGGGGGAGTCAAAGATGACAGCGTTAAAGTGTGCAGACGATGCAAAGTGGAATGAGCGTTTTGCCAGCAAAAAACAGGAGTTTGCTGCAAGCGAGGCAGTTCCGACAGGCGAGGAGGAGCGGCGCAGCATGAGCAATATGATTCAGATCAAGGAGATGCGCTCACTCGATGAGGTGCCTGACTGTGCCAAGGAAACGGCAGTCAGCGAGGAGACAAAAGATCAGACCATGCGGTTACAGTACTTGTTCCAGAAGCTAATCAAGGAAGCCGTTGCCGCTAACAATGAGGAGATGGCAAACCAGCTCGTAGAGCGCATCACAGAGAACGTAAAAGGCGACCTGTGCAAAGAGCTTGACTATCAGTTCCGCCTGATGGAAGAGCGCGATGAGGAGCGCATGACGACAAGGCACGAACAGGAGAACAAGCGAAATGAGGAGTATTACAAGCGGATTGATGAGCTGCTGCGCCAGTACAGCGGGAAAAATACCAAATTAAAAGACAAAAATAAGGAGAAGAACAAAGAAAAAACCAAAGAGAAAACGATTTTGTTTCCAAATTCGAAGGAGAAGGGAGAACCCAAGGCCAAGAAGGAGTTCCATTTCTTCAGAAAGGCTGTGGAGGCCAAAATTGAGTAAGGAGTGGACAAGCATTGGCTGGTACATAAGAATGTCAGCAAAAGCTGACGGACGCGCGAACAGGGGAAGGTAAACCTTCCCCTGTTTGATTGTGTTTATGAAGTTTATGCGTTGTGTTTTGCTGGATGCCTGTCTTATGCCTGCTCAATGGAACCTGTAGGGCATGCGCCTGCGCAGGAACCGCAATCGATGCACTTGTCAGCATCAATCTCAAACTTGCCATCACCCATGCTGATCGCACCTACTGGGCACTGAGACTCGCAAGCCCCACAAGAAACACAAGCATCTGAAATCTGATATGCCATAATACAAAATCCTCCTTCTACCAGTTATTGTTCGCAACATTCCGGCAATGTACAGAGATATCAATGATAAGTATCATAAAATTGTCACCGGATTGTCACAGTTATCTGTTTCATGACAAGCGCCATAAAGGACTTGTCAATATTCATATTTTAATATAATTTACGCTGAAATACAAGGCAAAATGGATAAATTATTATAAAAATCCTGTGACAGACCGCAAGCGATGCCAAATCACTTCGACATGGCTTGGCAATCCGATTTTCTTATTTGGCAGGCAGTCCACGCCGCTCACGGATACCGTTTAGGATATGCTGTTTCAGCTCTGGAATTTTGGATTTGTCCATCTCAGGGACACCTTCAAGCGGATACTTCATGCCCAGTTCGTCATATTTTTTCTTGCCCATTGTATGATAAGGGAGGACATCAAGCGCTTTGAGGTTTTTGAGTCCGCCGATAAAATAGCCCAATCGGTGCAGGTCCTCCGGGTTGTCCGTAATGCCGGGCACAACGACATGACGTATCCAGATTTCCACATTTTTGCTGTCAAGGTATTCTGCAAAGGCGAGGATACCGTCGTTTGGCTGTTTTACCAGCTCTTTGTGCTTTTCCGGGTCAATGTGCTTAATGTCGAGCATCACGAGGTCCGTCACTTCACAGAGCTTGTCCAGCTTGGCGAGCCATTCGGGATTGCCGTCGGGGCGGTAGGCGATGCCGGAGCTGTCAAGGCAGGTATGAATGCCGCGCTCGTGTGCCATCGTAAAAAGTTCCAGCAGAAAATCAAGCTGCATCAACGGCTCGCCGCCTGTCACGGTGATGCCGCCGCCCTTGTAGAACGGTTTGTTGCGCTCATAATTTTCGAGAATCTCCGCAGGCTCCATCAGCGTGCCGGCATTCATCTCCCACGTGTCGGGATTGTGACAATAAGCACATCTCATAGGGCAGCCCTGCACAAAAACTACGTAGCGGACGCCGGGGCCGTCAACAGTTCCAAAAGATTCTAATGAATGTATTTTTCCTTGCATAGTATCAACCTTTCCTGTATCATAATAATTTAATCTATTCACATTATACCCTATTTTCGACAAAGGAGATACTGTTTTTTGCAAAAAGTTTGGGACATAATCGAAATCCGCTGCGTCTAATGGGTATAAGGAAGGAGGCGGAAGGATGATAGAAACAGGAGAGGAGTGTGAGAACAGCCATGAAAAGTTTGGTAAAGCGTGCCCAGAAGGGAGACGCAGATGCATTTACACAACTGATGCAGTCCCAGATGCAGAATATGTACAAGACTGCAAGGGCAGTCCTAAAAAATGACGCGGACGCTGCGGATGCCATTGCAGACACGCTTCTGGCGTGCTGGGAGAAAATCGGACAGCTGCGCAGGGCGGAATTTTTCCGCACTTGGATGACGAAAATTCTTATCAATAAATGCAATGATATTCTGAGAAAAAGGAAGGATTTGTATTTGGACAGCACAGTACAGGAGCTTCCGTCACAGACGCAGGAGTATAGCACCGTCGAATGGATGCAGGTGATGAAGAGTCTGGATGAAAAGTACCAGTTGATCATGATTTTGTACTATGTGGATGGACTGACTGCAGCGCAGATCAGTGAGGTGCTGCAAATGCCGGCAAGTACGGTGCGGACGAGACTGGCAAGAGGGCGGCAGCAGATTGCGGAAGCGTACTGCACATCACAACAGTGTAAAAACACGACAGCGCACCTTCAGCAGGAAGGAAACTGTTTAGAATCGTGACCGGAGGGCGGTCAGAGAATGGAGGCAGAACATGAAAATAGATAAAACAGATAAAATTAAGGAGACATTACAGATGGAGATTGCGCTGCCCGCAGTTGTCCAGCAGAGGGCGGATGCCGTGTTTGAACAGATTCAGAGGGAGCACACAGGAAAAGGAGAAAAGATGATGCGAAAAAGCATGTGGGGAACCGTGGCGGCAGCGATGCTGGCGCTGAGTACAGTGACTGTGTGCGCAGCGGCGTATATGAATTGGAGCAGCGGTATGGAAGAACAATTTGACGCCACAGATGAGCAGAAAGCATTTCTGGAAGAGCAGGAGATGGTAAAGCCGATGAGCAGCAGCGTGACCAAGGAGGGCGTTACAGTCACAGCGCAGCAGAGCATTGCGGACAGCCGCTTTGCGCATCTTTCGTTTCGCGTCGAAGGCTATGAGGTGAAGGAGGGGGGCATCTTGCAGCCGGATTTTGAGACGGTGCATGTCACGGTGGACGGCAAAGAAGGTTTTGTGTTAAAACATGCCTTTTTTAACAACTGGCATATAACAGATGACGAGCGCACGTACACCAACGATGACACGCCGATACAGGAGCGCAGGGATGGAACGCTGGTGGAGCGCTACAGGAACGCTGACGGCAGTATGGAGTATATTATTACGGTTATGAAGGACTTTGAGGAGCACAGTCTGATCGGAAAAGAAGTGCATGTGGAGCTTGAGAATCTGGGGACGCATGTACGGTATTCGAACGCCTACAGAAAGGAGATTGAGGCAGTGTGGAGCTTTGACTTTACGCTGGATGGCTCCGATCAGGTCAGAAGTGAGCAGATGTCACAGCCATTGGGAGACAGCGGCGCCACAGTGACCCAAGTCGAATTATCGCCCATTTCCTTCTATGTAGAGTATGAGTATGCGTTACCGTCAATAGAAATGAAAGCAAATCATGGTGTCTGGACGTTTGGAGGAGTGCCGCCGCTCGTTGGCGTTCGTCTGAAAGATGGCACAATGATTACCGGGGCAATGGGCGGCGCTTCAGAGGGGTATTCGGACAATGCTGGAAGCTATGTATATTACGGGACGATCAACCGGATTATAGACCCGCAGGAGGTGGATACGCTGTTGTTTAGTAAGCCCCCCCTATATGAGATGGAGGGAACGCGCCCTAAGGAAGAGTATTATGTTGTTCCTTTTTAGGACTTTTATCCAAAATTAAAATGATAAACTGGGTTGAAAATGCATGCTTTTATATAGAGGTATTACAGCATTGTGAATTATACACAAAATCAAGTAAAATGCAATGTAAATATACTATAAAATTGAATTAAAAATAGCTTTACATTGCCGCTAAAAAAAGGTAAAATAGAAATAGTAGGTAATTGTGGTAGAGCATTAACATACCGGGTTTTCAATTAATGGAGGAAGATACAATGGATAGTAGGATTCGATGTGAAATGTCTCAGTCTGAGAGTCTGATTATGGAGTACTTGTGGAAAAATGATGAAGGTAAATGTTTTAGCGAAATTATGGAATATCTGAACGGGGAATTACAGAAGAACTGGAAGAAGCAGACGATCAATACGTTTATCAGACATTTGATTGACAAGGGGCTTGTGACAGCGGAGGCAACCCAGAAGAGCAGACGCTATCATGCGGCATTGACACCCGTACAGTTTGCGCGTGGCAAGGCAAATAAAATTCTCGCGGACTACTATGGCGGCTCTGTCCAGACCTTTTTGTCAGCGCTTACAGGAGGAAAGCAGCTCAGTAAAGAGCTGGCGGACGAGCTTCAGAAGATGGTGGAAACTGAAATTGAGTAATATTGAACATTGTAGAAAACTCTGGAAAACGCTCATTCCAGAGTTTTTTATATGTTTGGGACTGTGCATAAAAAAAGGAGGAAACAACGTTCCCTCCTATCTGCTTCAGATTAGATTGCCTCGTGGAATGTACGAGAGATAACATCTGCCTGCTGCTCTGGTGTCAGCTTAATGAAGTTTACAGCATATCCAGATACGCGGATTGTCAACTGAGGATAATTCTCAGGATGCTTCTGCGCATCTAACAGAGTATCTCTGTTCAATACGTTTACATTGAGGTGATGACCACCCTTTGTTGCATAACCATCTAATAAAGAAACTAAGTTATCAACCTGTGCTGCATTATCTACTGCCATAGTTCTATACCTCCTAAAAATTCATTATCAATCACTCATGATCCAATCCCTCGTGGAGTGTCGGAACACTGCACGCCATCGGATTGCTGGAACAGTCTGTACATCCAAGAGTCTGGACTTCTTTCGTAGAAGCGTCCTCGCTGACATCTACATTGAAATGTCCGACAGCCTTCTCACCGGAGAATCCGGCATCAAGCTGGGATACAAGGTCGTCAATCATTGATTTCTCATCCATAGATACACCCATTCCTCTCTATGTTCTGGCAGCTACAGGCAAATTCCTGCGGCTGCCAGTGTATTTGGCTAAAATTAGCTAAGATTCGTTAAAAATAGGATTAATTGTTCAGGTCAAGCTCGATATCGCCAGAGAATACCTTTGCTTCCTTGCCAAGAGCGTTCGGAATGATTGTAAAGGTATTGGAGATACCATCCTGTGCATCCTTGAACGGAAGTTTTGATACAGAGGACAGAGAAGCTACTGCGCCATTTGTATCACGTCCGTGCATTGGGTTTGCACCCGGTGCAAATGGCTGTCCCTTCTTACGTCCGTCAGGTGTGTTGCCTGTAGCCTTACCATAAGTTACATTCGATGTAATTGTAAGGATTGAAGTTGTAGGAACACCATTTCTGTAGGTATGATGTCTTCTGATTGCAGTCATGAACTTGTGTACAACATCCTGTGCGATTAAGTCTACGCGGTCATCGTCATTACCATATTTAGGGAACTCGCCAGTTGTCTCGAAGTCAACGATGATGCCGTCCTCGTCACGGATTGCCTTTACCTGTGCATACTTGATCGCTGATAAAGAGTCGGCAACGATAGAAAGTCCAGCAACACCTGTAGCGAAGTATCTCTTCACGTCTCTGTCATGAAGAGCCATCTCTGCTCTCTCATAGCAGTACTTGTCATGCATATAGTGAATGATATTGAGTGTATTTACATACACGTCTGCCTGCCACTCAAGCATATCCATAAATTTGCTGTATACATCATCGTAATTGAGGATGTCACCCTCAACAGGACGATACTTCGGTCCAACCTGTTTCTTGGTAACTTCGTCCACACCACCATTTAAAGCGTAGAGCAAGCACTTTGCAACGTTTGCACGAGCGCCGAAGAACTGCATTTCCTTACCGATTACCATAGAAGATACGCAGCAGGCGATACCGTAGTCATCGCCGTGTGTCACTCTCATCAGGTCGTCGTTCTCATACTGGATGGAAGAAGTCTGGATAGACATCTTTGCACAGTATCTCTTCCAGTTCTCAGGAAGTCTTGTAGACCAGAGTACTGTCAGGTTTGGCTCCGGGCTGGGTCCGAGGTTTGTCAGTGTGTTCAGGTAACGGAAGGACATCTTTGTAACGAGAGGACGTCCGTCAACGCCAACACCGCCGAGAGACTCTGTTACCCATACAGGATCGCCAGCGAAGATCTGGTTGTATTCCGGTGTACGTGCAAATTTGATCAGACGAAGCTTCATGATGAAGTGGTCAACGAACTCCTGAATCTGCTCCTCTGTAAATGTTCCGTTCTTTAAGTCTCTCTGTGCATAGCAGTCAAGGAAAGTAGAGGTACGTCCAAGAGACATTGCAGCACCATTCTGTTCCTTAACAGCACATAAATATCCGAAGTATGTAGCCTGGATTGCTTCCTGTACGTTTGTAGCCGGCTTAGAGATATCGCAGCCATAAGAAGCAGCCATTTCCTTCATCAGCTTGAGCGCTACCATCTGCTCGGAAAGCTCTTCGCGGAGACGGATTACGTCATCTGTCATCACGCGTCCTGTGGAATCCTTCTGAGCCTGCTTATCCTCGATCAGTCTGTCGATACCATAGAGCGCAACTCTTCTGTAGTCGCCGATGATACGTCCGCGTCCGTAAGCATCAGGAAGACCTGTGATGATGTGTGAAGAACGGCATGCTCTCATCTCCTGATTGTAAGCGTCAAAACATCCTGCGTTGTGTGTCTTTCTGTGTGTAGAGAAGAACTCACTAACCTCAGGATCTACTTCGTAGCCGTTGTCTGAGCAAGCTTTCTCTGCCATTCTGATACCGCCGTATGGCTGCAATGAACGCTTGAAAGGCTTGTCGGTCTGGAATCCAACGATGGTCTCCTTGCTCTTGTCGAGGTATCCCGGACCATGAGAAGTGATCGTGGAGATTACTTTTGTGTCCATATCAAGAACACCGCCTGCTTCTCTCTCCTTCTTCTGAAGATCAAGAACCATGTCCCATAAATCCTTTGTGTTCTGTGTAGGTCCTGCTAAGAAAGACTCATCTCCGTCGTATGGTGCGAAGTTCTTCTGGATGAAGTCACGCACGTTGATTTCGCTTTCCCATTTTCCACCTACAAAATCTTTCCATTCTGGTCTCATTTTGCAAAGCCTCCTAAAATAAAAATTTAAATTTCATGCGGTGTGGCACCGCCAGTTACTAAGTTTAGAATGAATCCTGTCTCACATTCATAACTGTATTATATCCTCAATTTTGTATACACGTCAACACTATTCTTTGTACTTTTTTGTGTACAGCCGGGAAAAAATTATAAAAATTTTGTGAATTATCACAAAGGGCGCAGACATAGTATTGAGGGGGAGAAAATAACAGAGCCGCTTGCAAAACAAGCAGCTCTGGTGTATAATCTACTTAGAAAGGTCTATCGGATACGATCTTCCGATATGCCCTCAGTGTTGAATGTTAAAATAAAGAAATAAGCATCCTAGACTTTAGGCGGTTCAGGGATGCTTATTTCTTTTTATGATTGTCTATGTAAGACAGAGCCGCAAAAATTACAAGTAACAATGTCAAAACTTCCATTATACTCATGGGCACCACCCTCCTTCGTAAGACTAGAGGGCACCATACAGAACTAAGGTTCTT